>Ga0180732_1000042_pt1 | contig 147745 bp, 179 predicted proteins | sample KR11_01MetaG_FD_148674 | JGI IMG/M metagenome (GOLD analysis project Ga0180732, IMG submission 148674) | Groundwater microbial communities from the Olkiluoto Island deep subsurface site, Finland - KR11_0.1 MetaG | ecosystem: Environmental > Aquatic > Deep subsurface > Groundwater | place... | reverse complement strand
GTAGAAGATGTCAAAAAGAATAAGATTGAAGATGAAAGTAAAGCCAGTAGATACATTGGCTAGTCCCTTTATTTTTTAAGGGTTTAAATCCTTTAAGATTGGTTAGTTTTTGACCTAACATAATAACAAGTTATATAAATATAGAAATTGCATTCTTGAATATGAAAATACCGAATTTAGTGATTTGTTTATTAATAGCAACAATTCTAATTTCATTTGGTTCAACAACTGTTTTTGCACAAGTTAGTGAAAATATACCCTGTGATCCTTGTAATCCTTGTTCAGGAGGATTAGAATGTTTTAGTTTTCCAGGAGACAGAGGATCAAGATGTGCAGAACCTGATCCTTGCAGTTATTATCAATGCCCAACAAACCATGAATGCAAGACTTATCGAGCAGAAATAGCAATGGTTTGTCCAGATGGAACAGTTGCTGAAAATGTTCCTCGGATTGTATGTGAATGCGTTGGACCTTTATGCACAGTTACTAGTGGGGATGAACAAACAGTGAGCTATAATATATCTACTGGTGAAATTACAATTACAAAAGAAAATATAGTGCAAACAAAGAATGTAGCAATAAGACAAGTAGTTGGAGAAAACAGAGGCATTTTAGATATAGACGGTGTTTCTGCTAAATATTCTGGCGAATTAGCTATTGAAGAATCTGCATTAGTTATGAAAACTTCTGCTGGCAATAAGATAATAAATATTATGCCTGAAGAAGCTTCTGGCATGGCAGAAGATGTCACACAGGTTACAGAAGTGGAACTTAGAGAAGAATCGCAAAAACCAGTATATTCTGTTACAGGAACAAAACCAGTTAAAATATTGGGTTTTATACCAGTAGAATTAGAAATCAAAACAAAGATAAGCGCTGAAACAGCTGATGTTATTTCTGTGCACAAGTCTTGGTGGGGTTTCTTAGCTTGGTAATTATTATAAAAAAATAATTAAACAGATTTTCTAGCTAAATCAATATCTTCTTTTTTAATTGTCTTACGTCCAGCGTGATGAGAAAATTTAACAGCGTCTTTTGCTATTGTCATTGCTATATCCATTAAAACTTCTGAGAAAGCTACAGCTGCTTTGTCACTAACACGTTCAGCTCCATTCATTCTAAGAATTTCAGCCATTGGGGCTGCTGCTATAATAGATCTTTTTCTTGGCATAGATATTTATTAAGGGATTCAGCTATTTATATTTATGCCTGAAGGAAAATTGAAACGTGAATTAGGACTTTTGGAAATAACTGTATATGGAGTAGGTATAATTCTTGGTGCTGGAATATATGCGCTAATAGGACAGGCAGCTGGAATTGCAGGAAATTCTTTATGGTTATCTTTTTTAATTGGCGCAATTATAGCTTCTCTAACTGGTTTAAGTTATGCTGAACTTGGAACAATGTTTCCTAAAGCAGCTGCTGAATATGTTTACACTAAGAAAGCTTTTAACAGACCATTAATTTCATTTTTAGTTGGTTGGTTAATACTAGTTACATCACTTGTTTCGGCAGCAACAGTGGCTCTTGGTTTTGGTGGCTATCTTAATGGTCTTACTGGATTTAATGTTACAATGGGTGCTATTTTGCTTATACTCGGATGTTCATTTTTGAATTTTTATGGAATGAAACAATCTGCTAGAATGAATGTTGTATTTACCTTAATAGAAGTAGCTGGTCTTATTATGATATTATTTATCGGACTTCCTTATTGGGGTTCTGTTAATTATTTTGAAATGCCAAATGGTTTGAATGGAGTATTCACAGCCGCGATGTTGATATTTTTTGCATATCTTGGATTTGAAGATATAGTTAATGTTGCTGAAGAAACAAAGAAACCGAAACAAATAATACCGAAAGCAATAATACTTTCAGTTTTAATATCAACAGTTCTTTACATGGCAATATCTATATCTGCGATAAGTGTTGTTCCATGGGAAGTGCTTGGACAATCTGTAGCACCGCTTGCAGATGTTGCTTCAACTGGATTACCTGGATCAGGGTTTTTGCTTTCAATAATTGCTTTATTCGCAACAGCAAATACTGTTCTGATTATTTTGATTGTTAATTCTAGAATGATATGGGGTATGGCCAATGATGGTGCGTTGCCTAAACTGATTTCAAAAATACATCCTATAAGAGCTACACCTTATATTGCTGTAATAATTACAATGTTAGTTTGCCTTGCATTTTCGCTGAATGGAAACATACGGGTGGTTGCTGAGATAACAAACATGGGAATGTTTTTGATATTTATTTCAGTTAATGCTGCTCTGATATATTTAAGATATAAAATGCCTAATGTGAAAAGACCGTTTAAAGTTCCATTCAATATTGGTAAACTTCCAGTGTTGCCAGTGCTTGGTTTGTTATTTTGCGTATACATGTTAAAATATGTTAACGTGAAAACACTATTCATTGGAATTGGAGTAATCGTATTAGGTGTAATTGTGCATGTAATTCTTAAAAAAAGAAATTTGATTAAAGTTTAGTTGTTATAATTGGCTTCTCGCTTACGATAACAGTGTGTTCTGATTGCGCTACTGGTTTGTTGGTTACTTCTTTTAATGGGAAGTAAGGATGTATTGCGTTTGCTTGTATGAGTTGTCTTAATATCATGTCTAATTTTATTTTAGTTATTCCTGTTATCCATCTTTTTGCGAATGGTAGACGACTGAAATCATTTCTAGCTAATTCTAATACAACTCGCCCTTCAGGTATTCTAATTGGTCTGTCATTTAGCCATCTGAATATTTCTGCGTTTCCAGAATCTTTAACCTGGCCTGCTCCTGCGGTACAGAATGGTTCTATTGCGTAAATTTCTCCTTCTCTTATTTGATATCTTGAAGATGTTCTAATGTTTGGAATTGTCATGCCAGCGTGCAGATCATATTGATTTAAACTGTGACCTGTTAAGTTTCTTACTGGATTAAATCCGAATTTTTTAGCTGTCTCTTCTATTATCTCGCCGATTTCTTCTATTGTTGTTCCTGGTTTCATAACTTTTAATGCGTTTTCTAACATTTTTTCAGAACATATAATTAAATCATCTTTACCTAATGGTCGAACTGTCATAGCTGTATCACCAATATATCCATTAACATGCGCACCAACGTCTAGCTTAACATAGTCGTCTGCTTTGATTGTAAGTGTGTCGCCGATTAGTGGCGTGCAATGTGCTGACATTTCGTTTATAGAAATATTAACTGGGAATGCTAATCGTCCTCCGAGTGCTATAACTTTATTTTCAACAGCGTTAGCTATATCTAAAACTTTAGCACCTTCTTTGATAAAACCTGCGCCGTGTTGTAAAGCTTGGCCTGCTATTTTTCCTGCTTTCTTATAACTTTCAGTTTCCATTAAAATCACTTTCTTTCATTCCAACTACACTTAATACTCTTATTGCAGATGGTAGTATTTGTTTGTTTATGTAATAATTTATATCTACGTCTTTTATCTTTACCTTATTGTATGGTTCTGCTCTTTCTGAATATGATCCTTTTCTTTTTGTTATTATGAACTTTACTGTATCTCCAACTTTAACATTGCCTAATTTTTTAGCAACGCTTACATGTGCGCCTATGTTTGTGTATGATTCTATAGGTTTTGAAAGTTGGACACTTATTATTAGATCAGTTAATTTTACTTTATTTTGTTTTAATTTTTTGATAGTGTTTTTCACGTAATTTACTGCTTTAAGTTTTTGATTGTTTAGAACGAATTTCAATACTTCTGTTTGCATTTTCTTAGCAAGTATACACCAGCCTTCTCTACGTGTTTCAAATCCACGTACAGTCATTTCTCCTTTTCCGTTCATCAGTGCGTATTTCTTTTTAGCACCTTTACCTGTCTTAGTATTTACAAATAATCCTTTTTTGTAAGTTCCTTTGTATTCTAATTTGACTATTCCAGGTAATGCGTTGTTTACTTTCTTTAGGAATTTATGAATTTTCTTTTGATTTCCAGATAAGAACACGGAGTCGGTGTCTGAATAGATTACTTTGAATCCTTCTTTCTGAGCTTTGAGTATAACCATTTGGATATAGTTTCTTCCGAATGCTGAGATAGATTCGGCGCACTCAACACTGTAATAAGAACTCTTTTTGTATCCGAAAAATCCGTAAGCTATATTGGCTTGCAATTTTAGTTGTTGTTCTTTCTTCGCGAGTCGTTCGTCGTATTTCTTTTTTAGTTTCTTTGTTAAGTCCCAACGAAGTTCTAAAATCTTCTTTATTCGTTTTGGTATCGGCGCAATCTTATCTTGACAGAACCAACGGTTGAATCCTGGAACCATCGTCTTTTTTGTGCACGGTTTGTTTAGAGTAGTCGGATCAATGTTGTGTGTAACTATAATGCTAGGATAGAGATTTCTAAAATCTAGTACAATTATGTTCTTATGTATTCCGCTTATTGGTTCTTTAACATAACCGCCTTTATACTGTCCAGCCATAGATAAGGAATTAGTTTAGGTTAAATAAATAACTTCTATTCTTCCCAGGTTCGTATTTTTGGTTTAAAATTATGTGAGCAATTTATCTCAGAAAGGCACGGTTGTCCATTGTAATAACACTTATTGCATTTTGGATCGTTTACTGTTAGGCACTGAAAGTACTTTGTTTTTGGAGCGTAAGTATCTGGCGACATAAAAATAGTTGGTTAGAAAAGGATTTATACTTGGTTTTGCTTAGCTATAGATAGTGTATAGAATAGGTTGAATGTAATGTTAATTGATTTAGAGATTTCTAAATTCGCTGATTGGAGTTAAACTTATAAGATATAATCACCAAATACCTTTATGGTTGAAAATATTATTGAAGAATATATTAAGCGTAAAAAATCAATTGACCTTGAACGAAAATACCAGGGCTGGTTGAAAATTGTTGAGTTATATAAAAATGGCGGGGCTGAAGAATATAAAGAAGTTTTGAATAGTGATTGGCGTTTTCAAGATTTGTTTGCAAAATTGTCTGAGGACGAATCTGCGAAACTTCTGAGCGTTATTTTACAAATATATGAAAAGAGGGGTCTCGACGAAGCTAAGCAATTTGTAAAGACTGTGGGAATATCAAAGTTTAGTAATAAATATGCTGTTGATGTTGTTGGAAAAGAAATTTGTATTAATGGCATAGAAAAGGGTAGAGAATACCTTTCATTTTTGACAAAAAATAGGGCAATTGAAAATTTAAGAATAGACCAAATACATCTTATCTTAGGTGAAGCTGGTCATTTATACCATAAAAATAAAGAAGCTGCAGAAGCATTTTTAAAAGATCTGATAGAAATTGATGCAAACGAACGAGATTTGGATCCAATTGTACGTGACATGATACGGCAAGATTTGATTACTGCATATGATCAAGGCGTTGAAAATGGTAATAAAATGTTTGAAGAAATGAAGAAAAAATTCAATCTTAAAATTAAAAAAGAGAACAACGAGTAATTTAATAAAAATACGGATTTGGTTGCGGTAATCTTGATTCTTTAACACGTTTTACTACATAATATCGAGTAGAGGGGGAACATATCTCTAGGTAATAGGTTAAAATAGTAGATTTTCTAAGTATTGATATGAAAAAAATAGACAATAAAGAATTAATTAAAATTGCAAAAGAAGTTTCTAAACACTTACAAAAACTTCCAGAAGTTAAAGCAATTGCTATTTATGGTTCTGTTGCAAAAGGATTTTTTGATGAACATTCGGATATTGACATTATTTGTTTGTCTACAAAGGTACCTAAAATTACAGTAGTAAAAAAGACCTTAAAAGAAAATAAAATCGGAATTGGTGAAATAAAACGAACAGGTGGTTTTTCAGACCATGCAATGTATGGTGCACATTTCAAGAATAGAGAAATTCAAATTGTGTTTTTCTCGCTATATGTAATTGAAAATAACATAAAAGAAATTGAAAGAAGAGGTTATATATTTAAAAGTGAATCGCATGTGGTAGATAAATCTTTTTATAATATTATATTATGGGACCCGAATAAAATATTTAAACGATTCAAAACACGATTAAAGAAATATACTGATAGTAGATTGTATGTTAAAAATATTTTATGGGCAGGAGTGAAGAAATTTACAAAAGGCACCGAAGTATCTATAACATTAAAAAGAGGGGGGTATATTTGGATAAATAGTATGATTAATAGTAAATTAAATGATTATTTAGATTGTCTTTATACGACAAATGGTCGTTTTTTTCATGCTGGAGAACCAAAATGGGCATCTAAACAGATTTCAGTCTTCAAATACAAACCAAAAAACTGTGTTAAAAGATTAGAACAGATTTCTTTGTTAGGAAATAACCCTAAAGATTTGAAAAAGAAGTTAAATATATTCAAATCTTTGGTAAAAGATACGAAAGTGTAGTAACTTAAAATTTCTATTAGTTTCTAAAAGTCATACAGAAACATCTTAATTTAATCAGTCCGTCCAAAATCTCTTGTTCTGAATAATAAACTCGGCATAGTGAGAGACAACATGAATTGAATATATTGAAAAATTTCAGACAATTTGGAGATTACTCCCTGTGTGGGTAAAGAAACTTTATACTGCGTTAACACGTTTTCTATAATAAAGATATAAATATAGTTCATATATAATGAACGAAAGGTTTATATATCATGAACAATAGTTCATATATTATGAACATACAAAATCTATTTTCAAGCAAAGAGAGAATAAAGATGATAAATTACATCATGAATGCAAATCAAATAAGAGTCAGCCAGACAGCTAAAGAGTTAACCTTAAGCAAAGGATTAGTTTCCGGATATTTTTCCTTGTTAACAAAGGAAGGAATCATGAAAAAAACAGAAAATGGTTTTGAAATCGCGTATTCTCCAATGACTAAAGCAATAAAGATACTATTAAACATAAACAGCATAGATATAACATCCATGTCTAATCTTAAACCAGAAGCAATAGGATTATACGGATCGTATGCAAACGGAACGAACAATAAAGATAGTGATATTGACATATGGATAAAAACAAACAAACCAGTTCCTCAGGAAAAGATAGCTTCTGTAGAAAGAATGATAAGCGAAAAATTAAATCGTGAAACCAAGATTCTTGTTCTAGATTCAGAGCGTCTTGAGAAGATAAAACATGACAAAGAATTCTATCACTCATTGGTTTTCGGTTCAATAATTTTATTCGGTGAAAATCTTGAAGCTTGATTATAATGAGTGTATAGAGAAAGGGCTTCTAAGAAGAACAATCGCATCAGAAGAAAAGGCAAAAAGAAGTATATTAAAATCTGAAAAACTTTTATCTGACGCTAAGAAAAATAAAGACATGAATGTTTTAGATGGAACAGTTATTCTTGCGTATATGTCAATGTTTCACGCGGTGAGATCAGTTTTAATCAGAGATGGTTTCAGAGAAAAATCGCACGTCTGTTTGGTCAGATATATTGAAGAATTTTATGCAAAGGAAAATAAATTAGATATGCGAGTAATTAATCTTCTGGATAGATTCAGAAACATAAGGCATGATGATCAATATGATATAGATTTTACGCCGACTGAAAAAGACGCAGATGAAATGTTAGCATTCGCAGAAGAATGTATAAATATTTTCAAGAAACTGATAAAAAATTAATTTTTAATAGTTAGTCTGTCCAGAAACGCTTGTTAGCCACGTAGTCTCGTTCCGCTTTTAAAATATTTTTCAACAATTCATCTTCAGTAAGATTAGCTTTAGCAAGTATTCTAAACGCAGTCTGCGGTCCGACGCCACGACCAGCTAGAACAAACGCAGCCTGTGTGCCATAACTAATAGCAAGCTCAGCTGATTTCTTAACGTATTCAAGTTTCTTTTCCTCTTCCGGCGTCATATCAGAAGTAGCAAGCCATTTCTTAATTATAGCCTGAGATTCTTTATCATAATCTCTAAGCATAGCAATTAACCGTGATTCACATTTAGGGCAAATCAAATTTTTAATATCTTTAACCTGATAGGATATAGAATATTCACCACAGTTTATACAAACGAGACGCATTTTCGTATTCAAGAGTCGTCCTTTGAATAAATTGAATATCTCTTTCTCTGGTGTGTTAGGTTTAACGATATCGCTTAGTTCAAACTTAAATCCAGTCTCACCTAACGGACTCAACCCTTGCGTTTCAAGAATTCCAATTTCTTTATTTTTAATTCGAGTCATTACTTCGTTTGCTTTAACTATGTCAAGTTTTTCAGTTAATACTTCTTTCATTGCTTCTTCAAATAACGGCGAACCGTAGTAGACGTCAATTAATCTTTCTAAGTTTATCTTATCAAATTCAGCTCCTCGGTCAATAATACCCATACGTTTCGCTACTCGTATGAATCTAAATTTAAACAAAGAAGATCGTGGTAAAGCTTTCTCTACAATAAGTTCAGCATCACCTGACTGATATCCGAGTAGAACTCTTTTAATGTCATCTAATCTACAACCACGAATTATAATTCTATAGGGATCACATTTACTAAAGATAGCTTCACCGTAATCAGCAGACAGAATAGCTGAAATATATCGTGATATCGTTTCATTTACTAACGTACCAAACATAGCATGGATTACAACGTACTCCTTGTAACTCTCTAGAAGAATCTCATTGTTCGTAGGAAGTTCAAATTCTTTAATGTGTTTTTTAATTACATTTATCATCTTCTCTGCAGCCTGATTGGATACAGGATATTTTTCTTTTATCTTAGCGACGATATCTTTTTTGTCAAGTTCTTTGTCTAACAGTTTTCTAATCATATCTCTAAGCGAGCCAACCTCCTCGGCGATACTATACGGGACGGGGATAAGTTCTCCTTCCCAAGCAGGAATAGCTGATTCAATGTTTTGAACAGGTTCGACAAGTATCTTACCGTTTTCAATAGAAAGTATTTTCCAAGAACTTCCTTTCATAATAAACGTAGAACCAGTTTGATTATGATTAGCAACAAATTCCTCATCAAGACTTCCTATGAATGAATTCGTATTCAAATCTATTATCTTATACGATCGGCTATCTGGAATAACTGAAAGGTTTTGAAAGTAATATTCGAAAACTCTTCTCTTACGTTTAATTAGATTTTTATCTCGATAGATTAATCTTATGTCTTCTAAAAGTTTTAACACTCGTTCAAAGTCTTCTTTTTTTAATGTCGCGTAGGGATATGCGCGTTTAATTATATTGTAAGCTTTCTTAACATCGATTTCATAATCAAGCATAAGCATTCCTATTATCTGATGAGCTAAAACATCATAACAGTTTGTAAATGTTTTAACTTTCTCAAGTTCACTGTTTAGAACTTTTCTAGCAATTACAGACGCTTCAAACACATCGTCTCCTTCAGCAGTTATAATATATCCGATTGATTTACGTCCTAAACCATGACCTGATCTTCCAACTCGCTGTATGAGCTTTGTAACTTGACGAGGTGACATATACTGTATCACGACATCGATAGAACCGATATCGATTCCTAACTCTAACGACGAAGTGCAATTATGTAAAATAAATCCATTTGATATAAAATTATTATATTCATTATCTACTATATCATAAACTTCTTCACTTCCCTTTGATTTTATTGAGTGAATCCTATCCCAGAAAATATCAGAATTGTGCAGTTTTGTGATTTCGACGCCGATATCTGTATATTTTGAGTATATATTTAAAAGTTTTGCCAGATTTTTTCTGGATATTGATCTTTCTCTGTATTCATATCTAATAGGATTTATTCCGTGTAATTTTTGCATTTTATAGGTGCTGATTCCACTCTTTAATCTTAAATGTTTAAGATAATTTCCCAAGTTGTATATTGTATCAATGTTTGAATAACCACCTTTTGTTATGAAGTCTTTATAATTGATTTTAAGGAATTTGCAGTTTTTAATAAATTTTTTAAGATGCAATCCTCCTATAATTGCAACATGATATCCTTTATCCTTTTCACTGTTGTCTCTTAATGATGATATTATACCAAGCCCTAAAAGCATTAATTGAATGTCCTCTGCCGCCCTTTTACTATATGTATTGAATATTATAGAAACTAGTCTATTTTCTTTGCTTTCATGATTTCCGTCTCCGTCGAAATATCCCGCAAGAAAATTATATCTATGTTTTATTGGAAGTTCAAATATAACTGTTGGAATTTTTAATATTCTGGCCTTTCTTCCTCTAATAATTCCTATCTCAGCTAAGGTATCGCCTAACCATACTGCTTCCGCTTCTAAAGTTGTAACGCCATCTTCAGATAATTTATATTGCGAATGTATGCCGAATTTATTGAATAAATATATTTTGAATTCTTTCAACAACTTTACATTTTTGTTAAAAAATCTTATTCTGCCCTTTCCCGTTATTGTGCCATCTGATAATAGGAATCCTAACAATCTTGAAAATGTAGGGTCTATATATTTTGGTATTTTGAATTCATGATAATTACGAACACCCACATATTTTATATCTTCATAGCGAAGTTTAATTTCTAAAAACTTGAAAACATCTTTTACGATGGACAATTTTGAGTATTTCTTTTCTCCAAGAAAACTTTTTATCAAACTTTTTTTATATGAAATGCGTGAACCAAGTTGTTCATATGTAATGTTTTTTGATTTTAGAATATCTTTTATTGCAGTGATTTTATTTTCCTTTATTTTTACATATGTTTTATCCGGAAGGATGTCTAGAAATTCCTTTTGTTTACCTTTGATAGGATTTCTGAAAATAGCTACAGGATCCCCAACTTTTAGTTTTTTCAGTTCTTTCCATTCTATCTTTGAATATTCGTTTATCGTTAAGAATTTGTGGTTATTTGTAGTTTTTATTTTATATCCTAGGTTCGATTTTAATTCAAATATATTTCTATTGCCATTATTAGTTATCAATCTTGAGATACTTTCTTTTCCTTTTAAATCTGTTTCATCTATAGATACTATATTTTCGTTTATATCGAGATTTTTTATCTCCTTCCATGAACCACATTTAGTCAAAGTTCTAGAATCACCACTTACGCAAATCATTGATTTGAGACTTTCGCTTTTGAAATCTTTCTCAGCTTTAATTCTGACGTCCTTCGACAGCGACGAGTGATGAACTTCATGAGCTAAATCTTTATCAAATATTCTAAGACGAGATGATAGAATTTCTGCAGCTTCTCTAGTATTTGTAAATGTTAAAGATGATTGATGTTGTTTTATTATACCATGGATTGTTCTAAGACGAGCTGCAACATTCTCACCGATGAACGCGGTTTCTGCTATTTTCTTATCTTCTTCGCAAGCTACTGGACACTTTACTTCAAGAGATAAATCTTTAATTGTTGGTATCTGTATAATCTCATAGTCGTTTTTATTGAAAATAAATTTAGCAACTAATTCAGGAGAACCAACTGTAGCGCTTAATGCAATAACTTGAGGTTCACCGCAAAGTTCTTTTAGACGTTCTAACGCGACTGTTAGTTGCACGCCTCGTTTGCTTTGTACGATTTCATGAATTTCATCAATAACAATATATTTTATGTTTCTAAGATGTTCTCGAAATCTGCTACCGATTAACATTGCTTGAATCTGTTCTGGAGTAGTAACCATAATTTGTGGCGGATGTTCTAATTGTATTTTACGTTCATACTGAGTTGTATCTCCGTGACGAATAGAAATATCTAATTCAAGTTTATTACACCACCATATCATTCTATTTTGTAAATCTCTATTCAAACTTTTCATAGGGGTAATGTATAGACAGGCAATTGGTAGATGTTCTTTCTCTTTCATTTTGCTAAATATTGGAAGCATTGCACTCTCGGTTTTGCCTAATCCAGTTCCGGCGATAGCTAATATGTTTTTACCTTTCAGAATACGCGGAATCACTTTTTCTTGAACAGGTGTTGATTCTTTAAATCGAGATACTGCTAGCTGATGGACTGGAGTATATAACGTATTAAATACGTTTGCAAGTGCTGTCATTGTAATCCGCTAACTGTACCGTAACTATAGGTTTAGTTATTTTGTAAACTTTATAAGCTTTTTATTTGTTTGAGAACAATATTCATTATGAGATATGTTGCGCTATACATATTGGTTGCATGTGTAATTGCTTTCATTTTACAAAGTATTTTTCCAATAACAGATTCATTAGTTTTAGTTTCGTCTGAAGTTTTAATTCATCCGTGGACTTTGATAACTCATATGTTTTTACACGGAAGTTTTGAACATTTATTTTATAATATGTTTGCACTAGGTCTGTTTGGTTTGATACTTGAGAAAGTAATTGGAAGTAAAAAGTTTATTATTCTTTATTTTGTTTCAGGATTAATAGCTGCGTTGGGAAGTATAATGTTTTATTCAGCATCGCTCGGTGCGTCAGGTGCAATATTTGGAATACTTGGTTGCTTAACAGTATTAAGACCGAGGATGACAGTGTATGTTAGCTATATTCCATTACCTATGATAATCGCAGCTGCTGTTTGGATAGGTGGAGATTTGATTGGAATGGTTGCACCAGATCGGGTAGCACATGCAGCTCATTTGTTTGGTATGTTCTTTGGAATAGCTGTCGGTTTATACTATAGAAAACAACTTGGAGAAAACCTTTTCAGAAAGCATTTCAACTTATGGGAAAATAGATAATTTATTTCAACTTTATTCTGTTTGTTTTTTTATACGGAATCTTAACTATCGTTCTTTTTATTTCCAGGTTTCTTATGATTTTAGAAGTCTTAGTTTTAGACCAGTTAAGCTGTCTTTTGATGTCATCTTGCGTTGTTTCTACACCTTTCTTTATCAGAGAAACAATTTTCTTTTCATCATCTGAGAGTATTGTTTTAATGAATTTTTCTTTTTTAAATTTTTTGAAGCCATATCCGCCAATAAATGCAACAATTATAGCAATAATACAAAATATCATGTAGTAATTTATTACATTTTTCTTTGCACTATATTGCGCAAATGCAGTAAAGTCTTGATTCTTCTTAAGCACACCAGACCATTCTAAGTAAATTCTTGTTCCATCTGTTGATAACTTTACAGGTCTTGATAGTACTAATGATTCTTCTTGTTTGCTTATTATAGATTCTTCTGGTAATATTATTTTTATTCTAAAATCATCAAAATCATATTCGGAATTATACGAGAATGTAAATAAATATTCTTCACCGATTTTATTGATATAGTTAGTTACACTGAATTCTTTCACATTATAGTTTGAATCGGTTATAACATTTTCTGATGAAAGATCCATTATAATATATAGAAAGTTTTCTTGTGCATACGATACGGATGATATGACGATTAAAAATATCAAAGCTGATAGTAATAACATTTTCATAAATATAACCTATTTTTGAATAATAAAAAGATGGAGGATAACGCCTCCAACTTAAAATATATGATTTTAGATTTACTTATTTGCTTGATTTTGATTTTGTCCCTGGTTTTGTGTATCATTTCCTTCATTCTGTTCTGTGTGCATTTCTTGTTCGCCAGTTCCATCATCAACTTGGTTTTGTGTTTGAGTCTGACTCTGATTTGCAATTGCGACTCTTTCTTCTATATGTTCCATAATTCTTTCTGTTGATTGTTTTGCATTCTGAATTGCGTTTGAAAGACCAGCTTTTGCTGCTTCAGGTGCATTGTCATAAACTCTTTGCAATACAGCCATGTGGCTTTCTCTTTTCTGAGTCATTCTTGCAACAACATCAGTTACGTTTTTTCCGTTTGCAATAGCATTTTCTATTTCTTGGTTTGCTCTTTCCATATTTGTATTATATTCTTGCATCATCTCTTGAGCTTTTTCTTGATTTCCTTTTCCAACCATTGCATTTGCTTCAGACATTCTTTTTTCAGCAAGTCTTACTTGAAATTCTGCTCGTGCTGCTTCACTGAATTTGAATATACCTTCGAAATTTTCAAAACCTCTTTTCAGTCCATATAATGAGCTGTCAGGTAATATTCCTGGGTCAGGTATTGAATTTTCGATTTCGACTGCGGCCATTACTGGTGCAGCGAATACAAGCAAACTAATCAATACTGCTAGTATTTTTTTCATTTAATCACCTAAGATATACTAGTCTAAGAAGTGGTATAAAGGAGCTTAAGAAACCGTTCCGCAACCGTTACCTGAATCTTTTCTTTAATTTGTCTTTACATTTTTTACAAAGTTTCTGAGAAATACCTTTATATTTTATGTTACTTAATCTGCCTACATCTTTTACTTTTTTCTTACAGGAATCACATTGGGTTTGAATTTTGACCACCATTTTTATTCTGTTCAACAAAAACTCTGAAGGGTCTTCTTTCGTTTCTTAACCATTTTGAAAGCGTTCCTTCAGGGATATTTGTTAATTTATGAATATCATTATAAGTTTTTCCTTCGGTTCTCAGTTTAATAACTTTGTTAAGGTCTTCTCCTCCATGCCAGTAACAATTGTTAATTGATTTGTATCTTATTAAACCTTGCGTAGATTTAACAATATCTAAAAATTCTTCTTTTTCAACAAAGTTCTCAAGTTTTTCTTGTTTTCTTTGGATTGAGAATCCAATCATTTTATAATATTTCATAACGTCTGTTTTTCTTAAAATTTTCAAACACCAATATTTGCCAATCGGATTGAAACTCGAACCTGTTATTGCATACTCTTTATAGCTAATTTCAATTGATACTAAGATATCTTTTACTAGACGTATGATTTTCTTATTTTTGTTTGTGAATCCGATCACTACAGAATTAATTGTGCCCTTGTTTTTTGTTATATGCCCTTCTGCATCATAAAGTCCTCTTAAGAATGCACATTTGATTTTATCATTTAAATTTTTAATATTTTCCAATTCAAAGTTTTCTATAAACTTGTATAAGCTTCTTGAAGATATTGATGCTTGATAGATATTTCTTTTATTTTTACATACTGTGCAATGACCGCCAATCTTTTCTATACTGCGAACAAAATTATCCCTAAAATCTTTATCCTTAACATAAAGAATTACGCAAAAATGTTCTGTTCCAAATTTATCTTTATAATATGTTATAGAACCATCTCCAGCAACAACTCCAATTATGTATGCTAAGTTTTCATTAAGTTCTAAATTTATTTCTTTAAGAGGCGTTAAATCTGATTTTAAGTCTAATCTAAAAGCTTTGGTTTCAATAGATTCTTTGCTTCTGTTTATTAACTTAGATAATTCAGTAACCTTCTTTTTTCCATAATATTTTTTGATTGTATCTATTTCTTTTTCATTCCATCTTAATTTTCTTTGCATATTTTATCCTCTAAGCATTTTTTTGGCTTTTCTACTATAATCATTTCGTTGCTCTCTGTTTATTGCTTTTGTTTTGAACACAGCTCTTTCTAAATTATCAAGTGCCTGGTTTGTAGCCATTCTCAAATCCCAAGCGAAGGCGTTGCTGCTAAACATATCTTTTGTTGTTCTCATTTTAATTCGTACAGAATATTTTACTCTACTTTTAATTCCAGTATCATGTTTTTTAACATGGAAAAATAGGAATGTTATTTTATTTCCAGTAGATATTTTAACTATTGTATCTTTAATCATTCTATCTACTGTGTCTAACACAAATTCATCTTCATCATCTATTCCAATAATCTGATAGTATACTCCTTCTTTTTTCAATCCACTAACATAGAATCCAAGAAGATCTTTAAGTACAATTACACCTTTAGGAATTTTTCCTTCTGTTATTATTACTCCAGATGTTTGGTATTTTTCCATAAGATTTGCAATGTCAGTTAGCGTTGCTGTTGGGTCAGATGTTATAGGTTTTGTATTCATTATAGTTGTTATAGGGAATTGCATCATTTTGTCCATTTCCCCGACCATTGAATATTGATTTATTTTATATTTTGTTTTTATTGATTTAAGCATGTCAAATACAGATAGGTCACCGATTAGTTTACCACCACTGTCTGTTATCGGAATTCTTGAAATATTATGTTCTCTCATGACAACTCGTGCTTTACCCAAATCGTCTTGATCAGTTAATGTTATTGATTTAGACATTACGACAGGAACTTTAGTTTGTCTGAATGCCTTCGATTTAGAAAATTCATTTACAATATCATGAAGAGATAATACACCAATTACTTTATTTTTATCTACTACTGGCAGAGCACGCAATCCAGTTTTAAGAATATATGCAGCTGCTTCATCTATTTCTTGAGTTGGATCTAATTTTGGCGAATGGGAACCAACAAGTGATTTTAATTTTGTTTTTGATGGATCAGCTATAGAACTCTGCGTTAATATTTTTGCGCTAATTACACCAGTTAATTTACCGTTATCTATAATGAAAACTTCGTGTATATGATTTTTTTCAACTAGAGAGATTAAATCCTGAACAGTATTGTTTGAAGACAAAGAAATGACATTTTTTGACATTATGTCGTTTACGTTCATACAATCACTAGATAACTAATTGGTTGTGGTAATATTTAAATAATAATTTATCAGACATGGAAGTATATATTTGATGTTTTCTGCTCTTGGTCTTTCTGTGAACCTGGTTTATTGGCTCTAGGTCTTGCATTTTCAGGGTCTTTTCTAAACGTTATATCTACCTTTTTCAAAAATTCATTAAATGCTTCTTTTAGTTCTTTCTGTGTAGCATAGCCGCTTATTCCAGTTTCTCCAAGATATAGCAATGCTCTATCTGATAGGTAACTTAAGAACAATAAATCGTGATCTATTACCATTGCAGCACATTCGCGTCTTTCACAGAATTTTCTAAGCATTTTACCTATTTCTAATCTTTGCTCTGAATCTAAGAACGCTGACGGCTCGTCAAGTAGATAGATATCAGCTTTTTTAGATAGACATAAAGCAATAGCAATTCGTTGCAATTCTCCGCCTGAAAGTGTTTTTACATCATTTTCCATAAGTCTTTCCAGAGAAAGTGGCTTGATTATATCATATTTGTATTCTTCTGAATAAACATCAGCTGTCGTGCTTAGTAAGTCTGAGACAGTTCCTTTGAAATCAGATGATATATATTGTGGTTTGTAAGATATTTTAGCTTGTTTAGTCATTTCACCAGTATCTGGTTTTATTTCACCCGCTAGTATTTTTGCAAAGGTAGTTTTACCAAGAGCATTAGCACCGAAGATACCAAGTATTTCAGATTTATGAACACATCCAGCGTCTACAGTTAATGAGAAAGAACCTAATTTCTTTTTAATGTCAGACCATTCTAAATATATTTCTTTATCATGGTCTGCTGCACTTTTAGCAACAGAAAAGTCAATTGCCTCTTCTCTGATTCGCACATTGTCTTCTCTAATATAACCATCTAAGAATGCATTGATTCCGTTTTTAGTTGAATATGGTTTTGAAACTATACCATATACACCCGGAGTACCATAAAATACATGAATTCTATCTGCAATGAAATCTAATGTAGCAAGATCATGTTCTACAACTAATACAGCTGAATCTTTTGCAAGTTCTCTTATTAATTTAGCTACTTCCAGTCTTTGAAAGACATCCAGAAAAGAACTTGGTTCGTCAATATAATAAATATCAGCTTTTTGTTCAGCAGCAACAGCAATGGCAACTCGTTGTAGCTCACCACCGGAAAGCTGGGAAAGTTTTCTATCTAGGCAAGCATTAAGTGTAAGTTTTTTTACAAGTTCATCTTTATTTCCTCGTTCATTATATTTGTTAAGCAATTCATTAGCAGTAAGATCAATTTTAGACATTACGTCTATTTGTTGTGGTTTTATTATGGATTTGATTTCTCCTTTCATTAACATTTCTAAATGTTTTTGTAATTCTGTGCCTCGGAATAATTTTAAAACTTCTTTAAGATTACCTTCATCTTTTCCAAGGTTAGGTTTTAAATTACCAGATAAAATATTTAGAGCAGTTGTTTTACCAACACCGTTTGGTCCAAGTAAACCGATAACTTCTCCTTTAACTGGAAAAGGTAATCTAAATAATACAAAGTCATTTTTACCGAATCTGTGCATTGGAATTTCTTTTAGTTGTTCTGGGGTGTTTACAATTTGAATAGATTTATATGGACATTTCTTCTGGCATATCCCACATCCAATACATAATTCTTCATCTATCTTAGCAAATTTATCATCGCCAAGAAGCACACATTTTTTACCTGTTCTATTTATTGGGCATACATTAATACACTCAAGAGTACATTTATTTGATTTGCAAGTTTTTTTATTAACGCCTGCGATTCGCATAAGTTAGAATTGGATTCAAGCAATAAAAAGCTAATTATTAGAATTGGTTTTCAAATATGATTTCTATCTTTTTATCGAATACAGAAGACCCTATCTTCATGATATCTTCTTTTTCTATTGTCATGTTTTTCTTATGTTCTGATGATATTCTTAGTTTGTATATTTCTCCATCTGGAGTATAGATAATATTTACACCAGTTATCATTGCTGGTGAGATAAGGCTTTGCATGAAATCTCTCATAACTTCGGTTTTTTCAATTATTTTTATAGGTTTTCCGAATTTTTTAGCCAGCGCTTTAACTATTGTTCCACCTTTTCCTACCATTTTTCCAGCATCTCCTTTAGCAGTTACTATAACTATTGTGCCAGATTCAATTGCTTTTTCTATTTTTACATTTTCTAAACTTCTTACTTTTCGACTTAATTCATTAATGAATCTAGAAATATTTATTTCAATTTGATTTGTTTCTCCTCTTTCAAGTTTACTTTTACATATGCTGCATAGTGCGTCAGAATTCAAACACATTTCACAGATTGAAGATTGCATAAGATATATTAGGAGCAAACGAATATAAAGTTTAGGTGAAAGTCGTGATAATAGGTATAATAGGAGTATTATTGATATTAGTTGCCTGGGCCGTTGAAGCTGAAGAATCTGTAAGAAAACATAAGTCTTTAATTGATCTTAAATTTGCTATAATTTATTTAGTTGCAACTTCTTGTTTAGCAATATATTCATATCAGATAAACGATGCTATTTTTTTCTGGTTCCAAATTGGTTTATTGGCTATAGTGTTATTTGAAATATTCTATACCATAGTTGTTAAAAAAGTTCATAGAAGATAATTATTCTGTTACTATTATTGCTCCTTTTTCAAAGTGTATTGCACAATAGTAATTTAATTTTCCAAGTGTGTCAAACGTATAATTCCACGATTCACCAGGTTGTAGTATTCCTGAAGTTCTTTTCAAATTTGCAGAACTTACTGTATGGAATGTGGTATCTACATTTGTCCATATAACAGTTGTTCCGACCTTAACCGTTAATTCGGTTGGTATGTAATTATAATCAGATAATTCAACATTTGCTATAAGTTCTTCAGGTTCTTCAACAATAGGTTCTGTTGTAGTATTATCAGTTATCTGCGTAGAATTTGTGTTTATGTTTGTTTCTACATTTGTATTAAATGTTGTTTGTATACATCCACTAACTAATACAATTAACAACAGTGCAATTATAGCATATTTCATAACTAATTAGTGTGTCAATTGGCTTTTAAATTTAACTTCCCACTTATGAATGCTATGAGATAGGAATTCTATATCATGTCTTAGTGCAAGTATAGGATAGAATATTGCAGTTTTAATGAATACATTTCTGAATTTTAGATGCTTTCCTTTTCCAATAGAATGCACTCTGTTTATCATGGCTAATGCTACAACCATTCTAAGCGCAAAAGCAATTAAGAATAATGTTTGCAATGCTGATAGAGTAAGGAATGGGGTTGTTACTAATATTGTTGCTAGAATACCACCTACTATCGGTCCTATACAAGAACCAATGCCTGCAAAGAATCTATAATTTGCTATGAATGTAGGACTATCTTCTTCAGGCGATACATTAAGAAGATAATTAAATGAGGCAATACTGAAACCTGCAAACACAAATGCACTAAATATTCTTTCAACCATAAGTATTGGTATGTTGTTTACGAAAAGCATTGCTAGTGCTCCAAATGGTATTAATACTGCGCAGACAAACATTATTTTTCTATCACCAAAACGATCTGTCATGCGTCCCCAGTATCTTTGAGATAGTGTATCTGCTAAAACATAAACAGCTAGAGATATAGCATACCATTCATATCCGATGTTCATATCTTTTAGAACATAAACTATCCAGAACGGCGATGAGATTTGTATAGCAAATGCCATTAGAGTTTTGAATAATACAAAATTCGAATAGTTGCTATGGTGATTTATACCATGGATAAAATGATTGAAACTAAAAGATATTTTTGGGTGAGTTTTTATTGGCGTATCTATCATTTTACTAAGATAGTAATTTGATAGAAATCCAAATATCATTGATACCCCAAATATTAATGCAAATCCATAAAAACTATTCATTATTCCAAGCATCCAACCAGCCCATAGAGATGCAAGAAATGCTGCCAAGTTTGATAACATATTTCTTTTTCCAAAATATCTTCCACGTATGTTCTTTGGGACAATATCAGCTATCCAAGAAAACCAAGCTGTTGCAGATATTTGTGTGAATATGCCTTGTATGCATAAGAAAAGTAAAAACCACCAAATCCCGTTTTCAAATAAAAACGGTATGAGTATCATTGGAATCCAAAACAATCTGCTTATGAATATATTATAATTACAGGCTTTTTTCTTGCTTCCAAATTTTTGAATTATTTGTTTACTGAAAGCTTGAAATATAATTCCAAATAAATCAGGTAAAGCACTGAGAAGACCAATCATTTGATTGCTCGCACCCATTGCCAATGCGAACGGTATTTTATAATTATCAGTTATACCATTTTTAGCAGAATCAGTCACGCCATCCATTATAGAATTTTTTAAAGATTTTTCAATTTCTTTTTTAGTTGGCTTCTTCATATAATTATTTGTCTGTTAGTTTGTTAATAAGCTTTACTCTGATTCAACCCAGATTAAAATTATACCTAAACCTACCAGAGTTATTGGTAAAATTCCTTTTAATATGAACCAAAGCTCTTTCCAAAGTCCAGGACAATATATGTTTCCACATACGCTTGTTGGTACTAACATCCAAACTCCAGCCAATACTACTATTATTCCCAGAAATACTTTTCCGATGTTAACCATATTAATTTATAAAGGTTCTTTGTATATAAATTAACAACTTGAAGCCATGAGGCGATGTGAGAATGGGATACTACAAATACATGAAAAATGTTTATGATACAGAAGAGTATACAGCTTTAATGAAAGAAAGAGTTATTTCTTGGGCTAAAGAGCCTGTGTTTGTTAAAATTGATCGTCCTACTAAATTAGATAGAGCGCATACTCTTGGTTACAAAGCAAAACAAGGCTTTGTTATGGTAAGAGTTAGAATTGGAAAAGGTGGAAGTAAAAGAGAAAAACCAGCAGGTGGACGAAAACCTCTGAAAGCTGGTATGAGAAAATATACACCTGAAATGAATAAGCAACATATTGCCGAAGGAAGAGTTGCAAAAAAATTCATTAATTTAGAAGTTCTTAATAGTTATTATATTGCAGAAACTGGTAAATTTTTCTGGTTTGAAGTTATTTTAGTAGATCCACAGCATCCTTGCATTGTTAAAGATAAACAAATTAAATGGATACGTGATCAGCGCGGACGTGTATTTAGAGGTTTAACTTCTTCGGGTAAAAGTTCTCGTGGTCTTGGAAGAGGGCGTGGATTTGGGTAGAATTAGTTTTTTAGTACTCTAGTACCATATCAGAAATTTCTTGCAAAAGTTTAAGTTTTCTTACTCCATAATTTGTTATATCAAGTTCTTTTTTGTCATCGAGAGCAAGAATTGTTCTTGCCATCCGATTGTGATAATTTTCGCTGTTTTCTCCTTCTATTTTTGGTATCATTTTATATTTATCCGGAAAATCCTCTAACGATTTGCCATCCCCAGATACATACCAACGATGAAATCCATATTCAACTGCTTCCACAATGTTATCTTTAGGTTTACTATCGAACATTTTATAGAATGGTATCTTCACAACAATCTTATTTTTTGAATAGATTTCTGAAAGATTCTTTTTTAATTTGTCAAATCGGGTAGATCCGTTATCATTAAGATATGTTAAAACATCAATATTCGTCGGATTTGGTGTTTCGGTTAGTATGTCTTTTGTTTTTGTCCACGAGCTTAAATCCCCCCAGTGTATGACCTTTTCAAGAACTTTTCTGCCCTTATCTGTGACTTCGTATCCTTTCCAAGATTTCTTCAAAACCCCAAGAGTTTTCAGTTCAGAAGTATAATTCTTTCCGCCATTCGGTAAAAGAAGATTATTTGGTTCATATGTTGCACTAAATACAGTCACAAAAGCTGATGCAAATTCTCTTGTTTCACCGAAGTGTCTATTGTTGTATGCAGTTTGTGCAAATACTGGATACGCTAAATGTTTTTCAATCGGTATTGTAAGTTTACTCATAATATATTATTACTACTAATAAGTATTTAAGTATTATACTACCAACACACTGGTGTAAGTATATAGGCTATTTTTTGTATCGTTTAACGAGAGTTTCAACATCTTTGCTTTCAATCCACAGTCTCTCAAATAGTTCTGTGAAAATCTTTGCTAGAGAAACACTTTCAATCCAGATAGAAGTATACACGCCGTATTCTGGGCGTGATATTCTAAAAATGACAAATCTATTGTCTATGATTGCAAATCTAGGAAATTCATGTTTTAAATGTTTAGCTTGGAAACCCATCTTAATATATCCACGTACATTATTTACAGTGTTTTTTTCAACAGTTCCTATTACTCTGCAGTCTATCCCTCTTTTGATAGCTTTTTTAAATCCAGCTTCCAAGTCTGGATTCGTCGTAAAGTGCATTGTACAAAGAATAAAACTTTTTTTAGCCTTTTCTAGCAATTCTAATCCTTTTATTGGGAATGCCTCTTTTCCATATACTGTCCATATTTCGCCTTCTTTCATAGTTGGTTTTTGAACTGATGTGCTTATTTTTGAAAGAGAATCTTTAACATCTTTTTTTAGTTCATTTATTTTCTTTTCTTTTGCAAGAATAAGTTTTTCTGCAGCATTCATAGGAGAAATAGCTCGATACTCTTTTGGGAACCCCGGAGAAGTTTCAATCAGTTCCTTCATAGACAAAAGTTCTAATACAGAATATATTTTGCTCTGTGGTATTTTTGCTACCTTGCCGATCTCAGATGCTTTCAATCTGCCTTCTGTAACTAGAGCTACATATGCCCTTGTTTCATAAGGACTCATACCGAGTTGCATAAATGTTCTTTCTAGCATCTGATTTTGCATAATCTAAATGATGTTTGAAAATATTTAAAGGTTACACCTACACCGGTGTTATAGGTAGTTGTTTAACGTTTATTGTCGGTTGGGTGCCAAGGTTTAAATACCTTTTTCTATAGTAACTTACTATACGTTGTATCATGTTTGCATTAATAAAAAACATTAATAAAAAATAGAGGTGATTTATGATGGTTGATATTAAGGAAGTTCTTAAAGAAAAGGGTCCTGAAATAGATAGAATAATTGAAAAATATATACCAAAAAAATATGATTTGGAAAGTTTATTATTCACATGCGGGAACGCTAGGTATGAACATGATATTAATGCAATTAACAAAGGTGTTGCAGATCCAATATGGGATTTATTAAATCGCGGAGGAAAGAGATGGAGACCAGTATTGTTTTTACTTATTGCAGAAGCTTTAGGAAAGAATCCAGAAGATGTAAAAGAATTTGTTGTAATACCAGAAGTTGTTCATAACGGAACACTTATGGTAGATGATGTTGAGGATTCCAGTGATCTAAGAAGAGGAAAGCCGTGCACACATAAGATGTTTGGCGTTGATATTGCTATAAATGCTGGGAATACAATGTATTTTTTGCCGCTTTTATCATTGATTAAAAACAAAGACAAATTCAAGCCCGAATTACTTTTGAATGTTTATGAGATATACGCTCAAGAAATGATTAATTTATCATTTGGACAAGCATATGATATAACCTGGCACAAAGGATTAGCAAATGCAGACAATTTGAGTGAGAAGCAGTATCTTCAGATGTGCGCATATAAAACCGGTACATTGGCTAGAATGTCTGCTAAAATAGCAGCAGCTTTGTCAGGAGCAACAACTGAACAGGTAGAGGCAATTGGTAAACTGTCTGAAACAATAGGAGTAGCCTTCCAGATTAAAGATGATATATTGAATTTAACTGCTACAAGTGATTCTGCGCAATTTGTAAAAGAGTATATTGGAAGTGATATAACAGAAGGAAAAAGAACACTGATGATTATTCATACATTTCAGAATGCTTCTGTAGAAGATAAAAAAAGATTAATAGAAATTTTGAACATGCATCCAACGGATTTCAATTTAAAGCAAGAAGCAATTGATATTATTAAAAAATATGATTCTGTCAACTACGCAAAAAATTATGCAAAGAACATGATTATGAGTGCTTGGAAAGACGTAGATAAATTGTTTCCAGCGTCAGAAGCAAAAGAAAAGATAAAGGCATTTGCAGATTATCTCGTTGAAAGAGAAAATTAAATGATGATTGTTGATGTGTAGAGTTACCTTTGAATTTAAAGGGGATAGAGATTTCTCAAAGAAGCATAGCATCGTTTCAAAAACTCCTATTTGGGCTTGCATAGAATTTACAAAAAGGTGTAATTTCAATTGCATTTATTGTTTCGCTGGCGAAAAAACTGAAGGAAAAAATGAGTTGACAATAGAAGAATATAAGACATATTTTAATAAATTAAAACAGTTGGGGTTTAAACAAATTTCATTATTGGGTGGCGAACCATTGCTCCGAGAAGATTTTTTTGAAATAGCGAGATATGCTGCCGAGATTGGATTTGTTGTTCATATTTGCAGTAATGGATCACTTATCACAAAAGATAATGCTAGAAAAATAAAAGAAGCAGGAATTACTCAAGTACAAATGAATTTAGATCACATTTTACCATCTGAACACGATAGAATTCGCGGTTTCAACGGGTCATACGCATTATTACTCAAAGCAATTGAAAATTTAAAAGAGGTTGGCGTTCCTATAATAATAGCTACGATCGCAATGAAATGTAATAGAACAGTGATACCAGAGATATTTGAGTTTGCAAGAAAAAATGCTGATTCTTATAGAATATGGGATATGTTGCCCGCTGGTACGGCAATCAATAATCAGAACGAGATTCTTTCATTCAATGAATATAAGAATTTAAATGAAGAATTAATTAAACTTTCCAAAGATGACAACATAATGATAAGGACAGCTGATCCTCTAATTAGTCTTTTGGATTCTAGCATAAAACATGGTGCATGCCCAGCTGGAGAGAAGATGATGTATACCAGTGCACTGGGTGATATACATTATTGCTCGATGGATTCAAAGATTTTTGGTAATATGCGAAAACAACCAATCGAGAACATATTAAATTCAGAAGAATTTACATCGAATATTTTATTAAAAACTTGTAAGAAGCCAGACTGTAAATTAATTACGCAGTGTCGTGGTGGTTGTTATTTAAGACAGAGAGACGGTGTAGATCAAAAATGTTGGATTGGAAAAAGTGGGTAATGATATGCTTAGATTAAAATTAAAATTTAATGAGAGTCATGTTGATGAAACTGCAAAAAATAAAGATGTGGCGCTTAAGGGTTGTATATTTTGGAATATAACAAACAAATGTAATAACAGATGTTTTTACTGTTTTTCATCAAGTGGAAATATGAAAAATAAAGAACTTAGTACAAAGGAAGCATTAAATTTCATAAAAGAAGCAGCAGACTATGGTGTGCCAAGATTTGTTATATCTGGCGGAGAACCATTCATAAGGAAAGATATTTGGACACTACTGAAGGAAATGAGAAACTATAATTTGCAAATTAAGATAGCGTCGAACTGTACCCTTTTGAATAAGGAAAAAATAAATAAACTTGATAAAATGGGTGTAATGTCTATACAAACACCTTTAGATACGCTTGATAGAAATCTTTATGCTAAAATAAAAAATACAAATCCTAAACAATTTGACAAAGTTATTAAAAATATTAATCTTATTAATCAAACGAATATCCATAATATTGTAAGTTGTGTATTGACTAAAGTTAATGCCGATGGGCCGTCTCAATTAATGAAATTTTGTCATGATAAAAATATTGATACATTAAGTATATTTCAACCTATACCAACTGGTTGTTGCAGTTTAGAAAAATTATTTTCAATCCCAGAATATTTAGTTAAAATGAAAGAAATTATTGATGAGTTTATTTCTTATGATAAAAAATGGTTAATAGATATTGAGGGTCCTACATTTGAATCATACGATTGGTTAAAGAGATATTCGAAATATATTAGAGTTAATTTTGCAGGGTGTAAAGCCGGAAGAAGGATATGTGCAATAAGTGCAGATGGAAATTTAATACCATGTCCTTGTATGGATTTACCTGTTTTTTATGAAGGAAACATACGAGAAAGAAGTTTGAAAGATATTTGGGAAAACGGTTTCAAACTATTTAGAGAACCACCTCGTGGATGTGAACAGTGTAAAAAATATAATTCGTGCATGGGTGGATGCAGAATACTTGCTTATGGATATACACATAAGACCAACGGTATGGATCCAACGTGTTTTAAACTAAATCAGGATACAAGTAAAAAATTAGAAAAAATAAATGTATAGATGATTATTATGAAGTCACTTATAATAATAAAATTAGGCGGGAGTATTATAACTGATAAGAAAAGTGAAATACCTAAAGTTGATTATGCGAATCTTGAGAAATTTTCTGCAGAAATAGCAAAAGGATATAATCCTAAAGAAATGCGTTTGATTCTCGTTCATGGCGCAGGTTCTTATGGTCATTCGATTGCAAAGAGAACAGGATTACATCTTGGAATTGTTAAAGATGAACAGCTTGTTGATTTTGCAGAAGTACAACGTTTACAGAACGAATTAAATTGTATTGCTACACAGCATCTAATCAAACATGGTTTACCAGCTATTCCATGCCAGGCATCTTCTTTCATTATATTGAATGCGGGCAGAATAGTGAAAGGAGATATAACGGCAATAGAAAATTTAGTAAACATAGGAATGATACCCGTCTTATACGGTGTTCCGGCTTATGATGAAAAACAGAAATGTGCTGTTTTGTCAGGTGATCAAATAGCTCCATATCTTGCAAAAAAATTAAACGCTGAAAAGATAATTCATATTACAAATGTAAATGGAATATATGATAAAGATCCAAATAAATTTAATGATGCTAAACATATTACAGAAATAAACTCACAAAACTTTGAAGAGGTTAAAAAAGCGCTGACAGGATCTTTAGACACAGATGTATCTGGTGGCATGTTGACAAAAGTTTCAGAATTGATGAATATTGGAGTAAAATCACAAATTATTAGCGGTCTGATATCTGAAAATATTGTTAATGCGATGAAAGGAAATAATGTTGGTACAATAATTACGGGGTGATTTTATGACTAATATTCAAAAAAGAAAAGCAGAACATATAAAAGTTTGTTTGGAAAAAGATGTCGAAACAGCAAATCCGCTTTTCAAAGACGTTACTCTGATTCATCAAACTCTTTCCGAATTGTGTATAAATGATGTTGATACAACTATTACATTCTTTGGTAAAAAATTATCTATTCCGCTTATGATAACTGCAATGACTGGTGGCGCTGAAAAATCTCGAGAGATATTGAATGGATATAATTCGTTTGATAAAAATGAGATAGATGAAATATATCAAGCAATATATGATCACAGCGGTCCTGTTGATTGGAAAAGTAAAGTAAGCGAAGGTTTATTTCTTTCGGATAAAATTTTTGAACATATGGGAGCATATGTAGCTTTTAGAGCTCCGTTATGGATATGCGAAACTGGAGACCGATATCCTGGTTTAACTAGAATTGAAAGATTCTTATCATACTACGAAAGGGCCAAATCAAAAAAACTTTTAGAAAACTATTACCCAGAGTATACACAGAAATTGGTCGATTATCAACTTAAATGGAATAATGATTTTGTTTCATCTTTAACAAAAAGAGAAGAATGGTCAGATGATATCATAAAGAACATGTTTGATGTTATTAAGAATGGAGATAATCCTGAGAGAGCTATTCGTTCTTTTAAACCTAAAAATAATATGCAAGAGTTATGGTTAAAAGAGACGCTTGATTATATCGATGGAAAAAAATATGAAGAATTTGAGAAGATGATTCCATGAACGACTGTGTACATATCACAACAGCAATAATTTTAAAGGGAGATAAATTCTTAGTTGAGAAACGAAGATCAGATGATGAGGTTGGCCCAGGAATTGTGTGTTTCCCAGGAGGGCATCTTGATTCTAATGAGACACTTGAAGAATGTATAATAAGAGAAATGAGAGAAGAACTAGGAATAATTATAAAGAATCCTAAATTCATCCATTCTGATATTTGGACTACAAGTAATGGGGAGAAAGCAAAATTACATTATTTTATTGTTAACAAATTTGAAGGAAAAATCAAATCAACAGAAGCATCTGAGGTATACTGGGAATCTGATATCAATAAACTTAGTACTGAGATTGATAAGGAAGCCCCGAGAAAACTTAAACTTTAAAACCTTTGAAATCAAATTCTATTTATGAGATTTTATGACCTGGAGATACATAGTAATCTTTCAGATGGAGAGAATACTATAGCAGAAATAGCTAAGTTCGCAGAACACTTGGGTTATTCTGGAATAGCTATATGTGATAAATTTGAGTCATTAGAGAAGCTACGGCACTTAAAGGAGCAGATATCTAAGATAGAAACAGCTGTAGAGATATATACGGGCGTAAAAATCTATGTAGAAGATCCAGCCGAGTTAAGGAAAATAATTGATAAGATAAGAGAGGAAGTTGAGATAATCATAGTTGCTGGTGGAAAATACGCCATAAATAGGGCTGCTTGTGAAAATCCAAAGGTAGATATCCTTGCTCATCCTGAAGCAGACAGATTTGATAATGGTTTAGATGAAGTATGCCTTAACGAAGCAAGGAAAAACAATGTTGCAATACAGATTAATTTTTCTGAAATTTTATACAAATATAGAAGATCAAGATCAGTTACAATTGGAAATATGATTAAGAATGCAAGAATATGTAAGGAGCTTAAAGTTCCTATAATAGTTTGTTCTGGAGCAAGAAGCATATGGGATATGAGAGATCCACGTAAACTTGTGGCAACAGCAAATGTTATTGGATTAGAGTTAGAAAATTCTTTTACATGTGTATCATTAGTCCCACAACAGTTAATTGAAAATAATAAAAAAAAGTTAACAGGAACAAAAATAACAGAGGGTGTTGAAATTGGATGATCGACCAAGACCACTATCACCAACATTGAGAAGTAGAAAACGTTACATAGCATTTCAGGTAGTTTCAGAAAAGAAAATATTTGCTATAGATGTATTCAACAGTATATGGCATTCTCTATTAAACTTCTTAGGCGAGCTGGGTGTAGCTGAAGCAAGTGTTTGGTTGGGTAAAAAAAATTATGATGACGAAAAACAAATAGGAATAATTAAATGTTCTCACACGTCTGTTGAGCAGATAAGAATGTCTTTAGCTTTAGTTCAAAGAATTGGAGACAGTAGAGCAATGATAACAGTTCTTGGCGTATCTGGAACAATAAAAGCAGCTAAGCAAAAGTTCTTTGGCGAAGTAGATTTAACTAATTTTGTTTAGAATGCATTTAGAAAGATTTTCTTGGTAATTTATTTAAAATTACTGAATATGGAAATGGTAGGTTATCAATTAATTTTATTACTAAAGACGAACAAAAAAATATTTGTTTCTATAAATATGGGAATAGCATCTCCTGGGGTAATATATCATTTTACAGCATTTCCAGAAGATTATGCTGGTAGAGAAATAAATGAATTAGTAAGAAATATAATCAATGCTTCTTTCCAGAAAATGAGTCGTAAAAGCTAAGTTCTTCGGTGAAGTAGATTTGCAGAGCCTTTGTTAATTATTAAAAATAGTCATTTTAAGGAGAATAATCTGATATATATTTAAGGTTCTATTGCCCATTAATAATTATGATTGAAAGTTCTGTTTCGTCTGAAGCACATTCTATAGATACATATGGAAATGGAAATGGAAATGGAATTGGTTATGGAAAAACAATTTTATTCGGCGAACACTTTGTTGTTTATGGTTTGCCAGCAATAGCAGCAGCGCTCACAGATTATACAAAAGCAACTGTTGAGATAGGAACAGAAGGATTGACATTTATTGATAATAGACCCGAAACTCCGGGTTATAAAGAGACAAAGAGAGATGAAATACAAAGACAACTTAATGCATTGTTAAAACATTTCAAAATAGATACTAAAATAAATCCGATAAAGATTACACTTTCTGGAAATCTCGTTTGTGCATCTGGTATTGGGGCGAGTGCTGCACTTGCTGCAAGTATTTCCAGAGCTTTGAATCAACTACTTGATTTGAATATGACCGATGAACAAATAAATGGAGCAGCTTATATTGCCGAAGAAGCAGGCTCGGGTACACCATCTGGAATAGATAATACCTGTGCCGTATTTGGTGGTCTTATAACTTTTGAAAAAAATTTACATGGTGGATTAAATAAAATAGAGCGTATGAAAATAAAACAATCAGTTGAAATTGTTTTAGCAAATTCTGGAATAACGCAAGAAACAAAGATAGTTGTTAAGGATGTAAAGATATTGAAGGATAAGAATCCAGAAATGGTTGAAAAAGTATTTGAAAATTATAAAAATGTTTTTCATTCGGCGCTTCCTGCTTTAGAAAATGGAAACTGGAAAATCTTAGGAGAACTGATGAATAAAAATCATGAATTATTACAAGAAATAACCGTTTCCTGTAAAGAACTTGATAAAATGCAAAAGATAGCATTAGAAGCAAATGCATTCGGTGCTAAATTAACAGGGACTGGTAGAGGGGGACTAATGCTAATACTTACACCGGGAGAAGAGCTACAACAGAATGTTGCAAATTCACTTGAAAATGTCGGTTTCAATTGCAAGAAAACAAAAATTGGAGGCGATTAAATGAAAGGAATTGCAACCTGTGAGGCAACAGCAAATATTGCTGTGATAAAATATTGGGGAAAAAGAGATGATGAATTGATACTTCCAAAGAACAGCAGTTTGAGTTTCACAATGGACGAACAACTGAAAACAAGAACAACAGTAATGTTTCTTCAGGATTTAAAGGAAGATGAATTTTGGCTTAATGGGAAAAAAATGGATCTAAAAGAAAAAGAAATTGCTGAAAGAATGAAACAATTGGATATTATAAGAAAAAGGGCAGAAATAAATGAAAAAGCTCTTATCGTTTCAATTAATTGTTTTCCAACTGCAGCTGGTTTTGCAAGTAGTGCTGCTGGTTTAGCGGCATTGGCTATTGCTACGCTAAAGGCAGCTGATTTGAATCTTTCAGGAAGCGAGACATCTATTTTTGCAAGAATTGGTTCAGGTAGTGCATCAAGAAGTGTTTTGGGTGGTTTTGTAGAATGGAGAAAAGGTGAGAAAGATGATGGTTCAGATTCAATCGCAGTTCAAATTGCGCCTGCTTCGCACTGGCCAGAATTAAGGAATGTGATAGGAATTGTCGATGCTGGAAAAAAGAAAATAAGCAGTAGAGCAGGCATGAAACAGACAATTGCAACAAGTTTTTTATATCCAGCAAGAATGCAATATATTGAAAAAGTAATTGAAGAAATGAAGAAAGCTGTTATTGCGAAAGATTTTCAAAAATTCGGCGAGATAACAATGAGAGAAAGTAGTGATATGCATGCAGTAATGCTTGATACATGGCCACCGATAATGTATCTAAATAATATTTCTAGAGAAATAATTTATGCAGTGCATGAATTGAATAGTATAGAGGGAAAGATAATCGCAGCATATACCTTTGATGCTGGACCGAATGTACATATCTATACTACAGCAGAAAATGTTGCAAGAGTACAGAAAATGTTGCAAGAGTACAGAAAATGTTGCAAGGTATTGAAGGTGTTCAAAAGATAATGATTTGTAGGGTAGGAGATGGACCAAAAATTTTAACAGATGAAAAAGAAGCATTGATTGATTACAGAACAGGCAAACCAAGAAAAGCTATTTTTGATGAGAAAACCGAAAAAATAAAAGTTGAGGATATGTGATAATTTGTTGAAAATTTCTGCGCCTGGGAAATTAATGTTGTCTGGAGAATGGAGTGTTTTGGAAGTAGGGTGTCCATGCATAGTAATGGCTGTTGATAGATATTGTTCTGCAAGTATTGAAGAAAATCAAAAAATAATACTCAATGCACCAGATATTGGATTGATTAATATCGAAGCAGAGTTTGACGGAACAAAATTAAATTGGAAGAAAACATTAAATCAAGAAGAGAAAACTAAAATCTGCGTAAGCGAAAAGGCAATAGAAATAACGCTTCAATATCTTATTCAAAAAGGCAAGAAAATAAGAAATTTTATTATAGAAACTGATTCTTCTCAAGCAATAGCTAAAACTGGTAAGGGAGAAAAAATTGGTTTCGGTAGTAGCGCTGCAGTGAGTTCGGCAATAGTTGCCGCACTTCTTAAATTTCATGGAATAGGCATTGAAGAAAAAAAACAAAAAGAACTGATTTATAAAATTGCTTCAACTGCACATTATCTCGCTCAGGGAAAAATTGGAAGCGCCTTTGATATAGCATCTGCAACATTCGGAGGTGTAATTGTTTATAAAAGATTTGATCCGAATTGGTTAATATCAGAAATAAATTCTGGAAAAAAATTATCAGAAATAATGGATTGTGAATGGCCAGCCTTTTCTGTAGAAGAATTGGTTTTACCTAATAATTTTAATTTAAGTGTTTGTTATACCGGATATAGCGCATCAACGAAGGAATTGGTTTTAAAACTGAATTCTTTCAAAGAAACTCAAATGGAAAAATATTGGAAAATAATTAATGATATAAAAGAAATAACACAGCAACTGATTGGAGCAATGGAGGCAAATGAAACAGAAAAAATAGTTGCACTATTAAATGCAAATAGAAAAGCTTTACAACAATTGAGTTTGGAATCTCGAAATAATTTTGAAACAAAGGAACTTGCGTTAATATCAGATATTGCTCAAATATTTGGAGCTGCTGGAAAATTTTCAGGCGCAGGAGGAGGAGATTGCGCAATCGCAGTAAGTTTTGATCAGAATACAAACAAAAAAATAGAACAGGAATGGAAAAAACATGGTTTAGAAATAGTGGAAATAAAAATCTCAAAGGCCGGAGTACACTCAGTAGAGCTTGAATAATAGTTAAAAATTTATAGAAATTTCATATGTAAATTATTAAATACTTCTATTACTAATTGATTGGTATGATAAGACAGCCGGTAGTATGCGTGCTCGGTCATGTTGACCATGGAAAGACGACTTTGCTAGACAAGATTAGAGAGACGTTAGTCGTAGATAAAGAGGCAGGCGGAATAACTCAAGCTATCGGCGCGACGCAGATTCCGATAGAAACTGTTAAAAAAGTCGTTGGAAATTTGTTAGAGAAGTTGCATATTGAAATTACAATACCCGGTCTGTTGATTATTGATACGCCGGGACACGCGGCTTTTACATCGTTGCGTAAACGTGGCGGAAGCTGCGCAGATATAGCAATTCTTATTGTTGATATTAATGAAGGATTCAAACCTCAAACAGACGAATCATTGGAATTTTTGAAACAATTTAAAACACCTTTTCTTGTAGCTGAAACTAAATTAGATAGAATTGAAGGTTGGACAAAACATGAGGATGATACATTTGTTGAATCGTATAATAAACAACCAGAATGGGTAAGACAGCGTTTCGATGAATTGCATTATAAATTAGTCGGGCAATTATCAGAGCGTGGTTTTGAAGCAGAACGCTATGACAAGGTTGAAGATTTTAAAAAGACTGTGGCTATGATTCCAGTTTCTGGGATAACTGGTGAGGGTGTGCCTGAATTACTTATGATTCTTACGGGTTTATCACAGCAGTTTTTGAAAAAAGAATTAGAGATAACCGAAGGAACCGGACGAGGATCTATACTAGAAGTTAAAGAAGTTAAAGGATTAGGAATGACAATTGATGTTATTCTTTTTGATGGTGAAATAAACAAAGGCGACTGGTTAATTATTGGTGGTAAGGAACCGATAGTTACAAAGATTAAAGCATTGTTAAAACCACCAGCTCTAAGAGAAATGCGCGTTGAAAGGCAATTTGAACCGATAGATCATGTTTCTGCCGCAGCTGGAATAAAAATAAGTGCACCTGGTTTAGAAAAAGCAGTAGCAGGTAGTCCTATAGCAGCTGTTTCTGATGAGAAAGATATAGAATTTGTGAAGAAAGATTTAATGGAATCTGTTGAACATATTGAATTTGAATCAGACGGAGATGGTGTTATAATTAAAGCAGATAATCTTGGTAGTCTTGAAGCATTAATTCATATTTTAAAACAAAAAAATATTCCAATCAAGAGAGCTGAAGTAGGTAACATATTGAGAAGAGATATTCTTGAAGTGGAATCAGTTAAAGATCCTTTAAGAAAAGTAATTATTGCATTTAATGTTTCTTTAGATTCAGATATAGATAAGGAATCAAAAGATAGAAACGTTAAAATAATAAAAAGTGACATTATTTACAAACTGTTTGATGATTATGATGTATTTTTGAAGAAAGAATATGAAAAAATAAAAGAAGAAAAATTATCTCAAATAACAATGCCTGCTAAAATTAAATTGTTAAGAGGTATGGTATTCCATGCAACCGACCCTGTAGTAGTAGGAGTTGAAATTATTGATGGACTACTAAGATCTGGTGCGAAATTACAGAAAAACGGTAAAGAAATAGGATTTGTCAAAGCATTACAGTCTGAGAATGTTTCTGTAACAGAAGCTAAACGTGGTGAACGAGTAGCTGTATCTATTGATGGTCCTACAATGGGGCGACAAATAAAAGAAAATGATGAACTATCAACGGTAGTAACAAAGGATAATATTAAAATTCTTGAAGAACTTGGTATGTATGCAGAAGCGGAATTAGCTAAATCGTTACAAGAAACCAAGAAGAAATAAAATTAAGATTAGTAGTGGTTGATGCATTAGATAAATTAATAATGAATTCTTTCCTAGAAAACTGACGAATTTAATATTTAGGTAATTTGATAGATCTGATATTTTGAAAGTTCTTTTATTATTTTTGTATAAAAGTTTTCCAAAATATATTCCAATTAAAATGATACCAAACCAAGGCAGTAGAGGGAAGTAATCGAATGTAACCATATTTGTTGGATAGAATCCTAACCACAATAGCCATGGAAAATCAAATGTGAAGTTCTGGAGAATTAAACCGATTGTAAATATAACACTTCCAAGTATTAAATTTAATTTTTTGAATTTCATAAATGGAAGAGCGAGAATTATTGATAGCCCGATAAGATGTAATATACCAAATATTATGAATTCGTTTGGAAACAGCAACCATGTGACAAATGTTACTAGTAATCCAAGACCAAATATTTTCAATCCGCGTTTAATGTTTTTTTGATTGAAAAGTTTAATATTTCCAATATGGTTGTAGCTTAGAACAAGTGATATTCCAGCTATGAAAATAAACAAACCTGCAATGAATCTCGGAAATAGAAACCAAAATATCCATCCTGCCTGCGGAATAAATATATTAAAATATTTGAGTGTGTAGGACCAATTGAAAATAACCATTAAGATTATCGCTATTCCACGCATAAAGTCAATTTCCCAGAATCTCATAGAATAGAATTGGTTTGATTAACCTTTAAATACTTTATATTTTAATTATAATAAACTCGGAAATGTGGTTGCCTAGCAACAAAAAACTGAGGTGTAGAACATGACTAAAATAGTAATAAGCGAACCGAAAACTAAAAAATCATATCAGATAGAGAAAGATATACCTTCTTTAGTTGGAATGAAAATAGGAGATAAATTTGATGGTTCTACGGTTGGATTAAATGGATTTTCTTTAGAAGTAACTGGTGGATCAGATAAAGAAGGATTTCCAATGAGAAAAGATTTAGATGGTTCTGCTAGAATAAAAGCTCTTTTAACCAAAGGCGTTGGCTTTAGAGGAGGAAAAATGAAGAAAGTTAAAGGGAAGATGAAATTCTTTAAAGTTAGTGGAATGAGAAAAAGAAAATATATACGAGGAAATACTGTTTCTGAAGATATAATGCAAGTCAACTGCAAAATTGTAGAAGGAGAAGGCGATGTTGCAATGATATTAGGAATACCGCCAAAGGAAAAGCCTGCAGAGACTAAAGAGTAATTCTATTGTATCGTGTATGAATGAATCTGGATTTATCATTGTTCTCACTTGAACGTTTTTCAGTGTTTACTCACACTGATTAGAAGTGCGACTCGGTTGCTTAATATAAATTTAAAGTGGCAGTTATTTGCAAGCTTTATAATGTAGAAAAATATAATTATTATCAGTGTTCAGGAGGATAATCCAGATGTCGGGATGTAGATCTTCGGATCGAAATTCAGCTTTGCTTCGGCAAGGTGATGTTTGGGCCTTAAACTGAACACCATGTTTAAGAGATATGTTATCATGATAAACAAACTTTCAAAAAGACAATTCTGGTTTTTGCACTTTTTAGTGCTTTTATCATTGCTTGCATTATGGGGCTATATTGAAACCAATAATAAGTATTTAATTTTATTATCAGTATTATCTTTTTACGGTGCTTTATGCGAGGCTTTTAAGGCACTGTTAAGAAAATAAAAATTTAGAGCGAGAGTTATTTTAGTTAGTTTTTGGCCTAACATAATAACAAGTTATATAAACATAGAAATAACAATTAAATTATGAAAGCGATGAATTTAATAATCTGCTTTATTGTGGCAACAATATTGATTTCATTTGGTTCAACAGTTGCCTTTGCACAAGAAACAGAAGGACAAGCTGTACAAATCAGCCCAGGACGTTCTTATGGATATACAACCTTTTCACAATTAGAAACAAGTCCATCTGAATGGGATGGAAAATATATTACTCTTAATGGTTATTATGATAAAGAAACCAATTTGTTTAAAGAATCTGAAACATCTGAATTTGGATTAAAAATTATAATCGGATCACAATGCGATATGCCTGGTGTAGGTAGTTGTGTTATGAATTCTGGTTGGATGAACATTAATGGTTTATTTACTTACAACATTGGTTATAATTTAGAAGCGGAGCATATTATTCTTGGTAAATATGTTGGTAGCAAATGTGCAGAAGATACTGAATGCCAATCTAAAATTTGTTTATTGTGTCCTGATAAGAAAATGTTATTAGCCGGTTTCATAAGCTATACAGACTTGCCAAGCAATGCTAATAAAATTGATTTTGTTGTTCCTGAATTTGGAGAAGATCATCGGGGTTCTGTTATTGTAATAAATCCAGCACCATCTTACGGTTATTGTGCTGGTGCAGTTCTTCCAACATCAGGACCAAATACAGAAGAATACATTAACAAAGTTAATCAAGCATATCTTGATAATAATATCCTTGAAGAAGACGAACCATTTATTTGGGGTCCTGGAACTTGGGATGCAGAGGGTGGCGGTGGATATTGTATAGGAACCTGGAATAATAACAAATACAAGTGGGTTTTGGCAAAGCCGGGAGATGAGCAATATATTGATTTATCTAAGGATGCTTTCTTAGCATATGTTTCAGAAACTTACTTTAATAATCATATGAAATTGATCTCTGTAAACAGACCAAAAATGGAGAGTATCAATTATGGTGGCGGAGAAGAAGTTTATATTGATTTTTCTTATAGTGTGGGCAAATATGATTTTCCATTGAGAACTTGGATAGATGTAGATAACCCAGAAATTCAGGTTCAGCAATTAAAAGAAATTGAAACTCTTTTGCCAGAAGACCAGGCTTTTAATAAACTCAAAACAGAATGTCTGCCTAATTTAGAGGAAACTAGAATTATATTGAGCACAAATAATATGTATGGTCTTGGAACTATTTTAATGCAGGGTCAGGAAACAATTTCTCTTGAAGAAAATAAATGTAAGTTTGGCTCACTTGATATGGAAACTGGAGAAATACTTGAATGTAGGGAAGCTGCCTGTTATGTAACAGCTGCTGGAGAACTTACATATAAACCATCTACTGGCGTTTCAAATACTTGGATATATGCTTCAGCTGGTATCATTATTTTAATTATAATTTCAGTAATATTATTTAAGAGGCGAAAAAAGTGAAAAAAATATATCTAATAGGTATAGCTTTAATGATCTTATTGCTATTTGCATGGTCGCCTTGGATAACAAAATCTTATGCTGAAACAAAGGTAGAAAATGTATTTACTTCAGAATGGGAAGGCGTTATGGATGGATGCGGATTTAATTGCAATGGTTGTGGTATAACAGAATCAAGTAGAACATTGTTCGGTTACTCTGTTGAAATCGAATATGCTTGTGGAATGTTGCCGGCAGATACACCAGAATATCACAGGCAAGATAGTATATTTGTATCGTGTTTAGGAACAATACATGGCATAAATCACAATTGAGATTAGCTTAATCATTTCTCCAAAATTTTTCATATCCTCTCCGCAATCTCAGGAGCATACTTGTAGAAAGCTGGTCTGAAATGTGGTCTTGGAGCCATTTTGATTGTTCCGAACTCTAAAAATATTCCGTAGTTGTCGGAATCAACGATAGTTATCTAGAAACTATTTAAAGAGTTAATAACTATTAATTAACATGTTAGATAAAAAGGAAATTGATAGTAGGCTGATACCAGAGGTCAACATAGGAACGCTCGGTCACGTCGATTGTTTATAAGAAATATTTTATAGACCGGCTACATGGCAAGAGCACGCTTGTTGAATCTATTTCAGGCAAATGGCCAGCTTTACATTCTGAAGAATTAAAGAGAGGAATTACAATTAAATTAGGTTATGCAGACGCAACATTATATCAATGTAAAAAATGTGGTGTGTTCTCATCTTCTGATAAATGTGGTAAATGTTTTGAAGTATGTGATGTTGTGCGAACGGTATCGTTTGTAGATGCACCTGGTCATGAAACACTTATGGCTACCGTTTTAGCTGGTGCTAGTCTTATGGATGGTGTAATATTTACTATCGCCGCAAACGAACGTTGTCCACAACCACAGACTCAAGAGCATCTAATGGTTTTAGGTATTGTAGGAATAAAAAATATTATAATTGTACAAACTAAAATAGATTTAGTAACTAAGGAAGAAGCTTTAGAAAATTATAAACAAATTAAAGAATTTGTTAAAGGAACAGTTGCAGAAAATGCACCAGTTATCCCGGTTTCTTCAAAACAGAAAATAAATCTTGATGTTCTTCTTAATGCAATACAAGAGTTTATACCAACACCTGAACGAGATTTAACTAAACCAGTAAAAATGTATGTTGTTAGATCATTTGATATAAACAAACCAGGTACAGAGCCAGCTAAATTAAAAGGTGGTATACTTGGTGGTGGAATAGTACAGGGTAAATTGGATGTTGGGGATGAAATTGAAATAAAGCCAGGTATTAAAATAAAAGATAAATGGCAACCAATTAAAACAAAAGTAACTGGTCTTCAGAAAGCTGGTAAAGATTTGAAAACAGCTGGCGCTGGTGGATTACTCGGTGTGTTAACTGAATTGGACCCATATCTGACAAAAGCCGATTCGCTTAATGGGTCTGTGGCAGGCATACAATTACCAAATACATTAAGCACATTTACAATGGAATATAATCTTTTTGATAAAAAGAAAATAATAGCAGGTGAAATATTATTATTAAATGTTGGAACAGGTAGAACAATAGGAACTGCAAAAATGAGTAAAGGAAACAAATGTGAAGTTGTTCTAAAAACACCAATATGCACTGATAAAAGTGATAGAGTTGTTATTTCTAGAAAAATAGAAGATCGTTGGAGACTTAGTGGTTGGGCAAAAATCATATAGTCAATTGACGAATGGGTTTAATGATATAAGCATATATTTACAATTATTATTATGCATTATGACTTAGCTCGTGCACGGGTAAAAAGAGATAATGCGCCAAAAAAATCTAATGGAGAGACTGGAGAAAATCTTCATTATATGCATATTTTGGCAAAAAAACTAGACGATATGAGACCGAAATTAAGTTCCAGTGGTCATGATGTTTCTTGGATTGAAAATCTTTGTGAAAAGTACAATATTGCTTTAACCTAAAACTATATAAGCAAGGGACGACTAATCTTTTTTATGAAAAAAATAATGTTGTCTAGTTTATTTGTATTTCTAATATTAGCACAATGTGTATTTGCAGCCAGCTTTACAGCTGATGTTAAATCAGATACAACTTACATGGCTGGTAGAGAAGGATCAATGACACTTACTTTAACAAACAGTGGTCCAACAGACTGGTTTAGTGTTTCTATCATTGGATTACCTTCATCTTGGTTAAATTTAGATACTAGTTCTGGATTATTTAGAGTAGAATCAGGAAAATCAACTACAGTAAATATAGCAGTGAATCCTGGAAAAGATGCTATTCCTTTAACTTATGAATATTTCATAACAATGAAAAGTACAACAACAAACGAACTTGTTGAAAAAAGAGTTTTAGTTACTGTTAGACAAGTTACAGATGTTATAATAAGTGATTTTAAATTAAGTTGTGAAAAATGTGCCAGCGAAGTAATAGTTTCAGGTTCTATTTACAATATTGGAACTAGAGATGTGCCAGTTACACTAACACTTACTTTTGAAAATGATGTTAGAACAATGGATATATCTGAATTAAAAATTTTAACTGAAGAAACATTTTCAGAAACATTTGAACTTGGTGATTTCAATCCTTCTATGTATAATGTTGAAGGAAAATTAACTAGTGAAAATAAAGTTCTATATGAAGATACAAAAGAGTTTGAGATAGCTAAAGTTGATAGTATATCTATGGAAGAAAAATCATTTGTTACACCATTTGGAAGATTTGTAAGTATAGTTGGAATTAATGATGGTAATTATCAACGTGATATTGAATATAAATCTAAAGTTGCAGAAGCATGGTACATTGTTTATACCGGGCCAGAACCAATGAAAGGCGAACAGTATATATGGACGGTAAATCTTTCTCCCGGCGAACAACATGAGTTAGGTTATTCTGAAATTTATTGGCCAACATACATAATAATTTTAATCATAATTATACTTGGAATAATGATATATAGAAGTTATACAGCACTTGTAATAACTAAAGAAGTGGTTGGAAAGAATTTAGTTAAATATGGGCATGAAATGACTGTATCCATACAAGTTTTGAATAAAATAAGAAATATGACAAATTTGGTTGTTAAAGATGTAATTCCGAATGGATTTACATTAGTTACTAAATTTGAAACAATGAAACCAACATTAAGAAAAGTAGACGGTGGTACCGAGATTGTGTGGAAAATAGGCGATCTAAAATCACATGAGCAGAGAGTATTACATTATAAAATGAAATCAATAAAACCATTTAGAGGAAGAAAACATTTACAGAAAGCAAGTTTAGCTGCAAAGTTTGGAGATAAAACATTAGTAAGACATTCAAATCTTGTGAGCATATATTCTGAAGGACATGAACCGTCTAGTTTAGCTGTAGAAATTGATAAATAATTATTATTTATATACTTTCTACATTAACTTCTATAATATCCCTGCCTAGCTCAGCCTGGTAGAGCGCTCGACTGTAGAATACTGGCTAACAGTGTTTGTTTAGTTCGCGTTCAGATATCGAGAGGTTGTGAGTTCAAATCTCACGGCGGGGACCATCATTATTATAAATCACCTTTTGTAATTCTATACAGTGGTCAATATGAAAAAAGGAAAATTTATGAAAATGTCTGGGATAAGTTTGGCCCTAGATGATTATAATGATCTTTTTTCTGACTTTGATCCAAGAGAATATAAAGAAAGAGCACTATCCCATGATTTATTAACAGAAGTAAGAAGAGCTACGGTGGATAGAGCTTCTGGTGGTCTTGAATTAGTACTTATGGTTCCAAAATCGAAAAGAAATAAAAAAGACGAAATTATGATTAAAAGAAGACTTTTAGATCATTTCAGAAGACATCATGTTATAATGCATAAAGAAAAAAATAAAGTTATTAAAACGGGCATTGGTTTTACAATATTCGGCGTTATTGTAATGTTTCTCGCGGCATATTTTTTCTTTGAAAAAGCTGACCATAATCTTGCTGATAGGTTTCTTTTAACATTATTTGAACCAGCTGGATGGTTTTTGTTCTGGGAAGGTTTGGGTCAGATAGTTTTTGAATCTAAAAAGAAAAATTCAGATTTAATATTTTATGAAAAAATGACCAAATGCGAAATAAAGTTTATTAGCTATTAGGCAACCTTTAAGGAGTTTCATACGGTCTGAGAATGTTATTTTTTAGATGCTTGTTTAACTAACAGGCAATTAGTATATGACGACCATAGTTAATAAACTTATCGTTGATAGAGGATACAAATCATACTTCTGCATATGCTTTACAAAATCACAATTCAATGATACAAATCTGTTTACAGTAACTGTTGATTTTAATTAAAGTTAACCAAATAATTATTTTTTTAAATTATTATGAAATAACCGTGAAAATAGTAATCGAGAGAATAATAAGATTATTGTTAACTTAACCAAGAATAAATCTTTATATATAAAAAATAGTAAACTATTTATATGGCGAATCAGAAGCTTGTTGATTACATAAAAACAAACCTAAATGAAGGAGTTCCATTAGATCGAATTAAAAACGATCTCCTGCGAGCAAACTGGTCTGAAAGAGACATAATCGAAGCTATAAATGTTGCTATATCAGAAAAACCTATTCCAGTTGTAAAATACACTGAAAACCAAGCAAGTTATGGTACTTGCAAGTTATGGTACTTGCTCCCCATATTCTTTACGTTCATGGGAGGAATAGTGGCATATCTTCTTTTACAAGAGAAGGACAAAGCTTTTGCAAAAAAACTTCTCATCACAGGAGTTATAATAGCAATAGTTTATGTCATTGTTGGTTTTGTTATGGTCGCTATTTTCGCATCTGGTGCATCATTGCCGACAGCTGGGGCAAACTCCGTGTCAACCATTGCTATGTTTGCTATGACTAAGGTGACTTGCCCTAATGGAGAAATCAATATCATTGTAAAAAGCTTTGGAACTGGTTCTATCAATATTTCTGATTTGAAGTTTTATGTTGATGGAAACGAGGTTTCTCCTATTGGTTGTGCTGGAATCATTACAGCAGATTCGTCTGTCACATGCAAGATAGGCAGTGGACTAATCGGTAGTCACAACTTGAGAATCGTCGGGCCATCCAACACAGTAGATGGCATCGCAGTTTGCGGGTAAATATAAAAATTTAAATGATGCAGAAAAAGAAAAAATTATATTTGAAATAAACAGTAAAAAATATGTTTTGAGTTTGAACTGAAATATTAATTCATGATTTCATTTCTCTAATCCTTTTCTCAATTTTAGAACTGCGCTACCTTTATATAACATCTAAGCATTATACTGAGAAAAAAACTAAGTGATTTATTGGACACAGTATGATAGGGATATGGACAAAGAGATTAATAATTAGTAATTGTTATTTTCTTGTTAATGCAAAGAAATATGCGCCCCACTGCGAATCCTTTTCATATTCAGGTCCATCTGAAATTCTCCAACCCGTTTCCTTTGAAATCTGTTTAAGTAATGCTGGTTCTGTTTGCACCCATGTGCACCATTCTCCAGCCTTTTCGCCGCTAATACTTCTCCATTTACGATATCCGACATATCTATTTTTCTTTAGATTTGCTTCTTGATAGTCTAAATCAATTTTATTTGTCATGTGATTCGGATCATTGCTTTCAGCGATAATAATCGCATTTGAATTAGATATTTTATGCAATCTATGAAGAAGACTTTTTATATTGCTGATAGAACCTGGCATGCCGAAACCATTGCCATACAATATGAACGAATCAAATTTGTCTTGAGGAAGATTCTTGTTAATATCCATTTCATACACATCCAAACCGCGTTTTTGCGCTACATATGCCATATGTTCTGAACAATCTATACCAGTAACATCAAATCCTCTATCTTTCAATATTAATCCAATTCTTCCAGGTCCGCAACCAACATCTAATATTCTTCCCCTTGTTTTATTAAGAAATTTATTCTCAAGCGGACGCAGTTCCTTTGTATCAACATAGAATTTTACAGGAAAATCATTCATTATTATTCCATTATCAAGTTCCAATTTTAATTCTGCCGATATGCCCGTATCAAAGTATTCTCTACATAAAACACCAAATAAATCATTTACATATTTCATAATAAATAATTAGAAGAGCAATCTTTATATACAACATAAGCAGATCCTTCCGCCATGAAACATATAGCGACCACTCACCGGTCAATCACTCAAGTACCTAAAAAAATTAACAGAACCACACCGCAACCTTTAAATACTTTCATACATTAACAATAATTGTTGCCGGTCAAAGAGGAGTGGCAAGACCCGATCCCATTTCGAACTCGGTAGTGAATCGCTCCATCGATTTCAATTGTACTGTCGAAAAGACGGGAACCTGAAGACGCTGGCGACCCATTTCTAAATCTATTTAAATATTGACAGCGATAAAATAAGGATATGAACCAAGAAAAATTAGCATATTTTTTAGGAGTGTTGCAAACAGATGGAAAACTTACAACGTATAATACAATTAAAAGAAATAAAGTTTATAGAAGAACAGACATTGGTCTTAAAGTAGGTAAGAAATCTTTTCAAATGTTAAAACAGTTTCAAAGAAGTTTAAAAGAACTTTATGGAAGAGATATTAATATTCATGAATCAAAAGATGGATTTTTCGATATTCATACATCAGTAAATAAATTATTAGAAACATTTAAAGAACAGGGAATTGGAAAGATAGGAATCCCAGATTGGATAAAACAATCCGAATCTAATTTCGGTGCCCATTTAGCCGGTGTTATAGATGGTGATGGAAATGTTCGTGTTAAAAGGCCAAAATACCCGCAACATATGATACGAATAAGCGATGGCAAATTTAATGAAGATTTGTTAAAACTAATAAATGAATTTATGAAGTGCAAAGTAACCACATCTAAAAATTGTAGATTTTCTGTTTTTAGAGATGGCCGAACAACATATGGAAGATGGTACGATTATGATATATGTATTTCTAGAAAAAATGCGATATTTATTAATAAGCATGTTTTACCATTTATGACAATAAACTATAAAAAGGAATTAATTAATAAAGGTGTACAACAGAAACTAAATTAGGTCCCGGTAGTATAGTCTGGTCAGTATAATGGCCTGTCGAGTATTTTTAATGCATATAATAAGATTGCATTAAAACGCACTGAAAGTCATTGACCGGGGTTCAAATCCCCGCCGGGGCGCCAACAAGGGTTCGTAACTCAGTCTGGCAGAGTATCAGCCTTTTAAGTTTTTGCTTAAAAGGATAGAGCAAATGCGATGATAGCTGAGAGTCGCGGGTTCAAATCCCGTCGAGCCCACCATGATTTTTACAAAGTGTCTACAATCTTTAAATAAAAGAAACTATCGTAATAACGAACATGATTTATATAAAGAAAATTAATGTGAATGCTATAACTAAGATCGAGTTAGATTGGTTGATAGGTTTGTTTTATGCCGATGGTTCTAAATATATTGACAAAAGAACATACAGAACTGTATTTTATTTGAATCCTAAGAAAGATATGGAAGTAATTGACAAAGTTAAGAATATTCTCACAAAAATGAATGTTAGGTTTCATACTCGAATTAGTAAAGGAGCGATGGAAATAAAAGCAACCTGTAAAAATTTCTTTCTTCTAATGCCAATGAAACAGATAAAATATTTTCCTAGCAATGCTGATGCGTTTATTGCTGGGTTTTTAGATGGAGATGGTTATGTCAGTGGAAATACGATAGGATTCTCACAAACAATAGTTAAATGGATAGGGCCGTATATTTTTAAATATCTAAAACAAAAAGGTATTAAACCATGGCGTAATGCTATTTATAGAAATTGTTATTACTATCGCACGTCATTTAAAAAGGTCAAAGAGAAAACTAATATAGTGAAATCAATGTCGGTGACTACGACGTCAACTAATCACGCCTGTGGTTAGTCGTTAAGGTGTGGTTCAGCCTGGTAGAACGCAAGACTCATAACTTCTGTTATGAGTATCGACCATAGGGATGAGAGAAATCTTGAGGCCGTGAGTTCAAATCTCACCACCGACACCAAGTATTTATATATCGAATAGGCTGTGTATAACTATGAATAGTGGAATAGATTGGAATAATTTTTGGTTTGTAAATTCTTCACTAAAAATGTTTGTGTGGAAATTTTATGAAAGATATAGATCTAAAGCCTATATCAAATTATTGAAAAATATAAATTTAGATAATAAAACAATGGTAGAGCTTGGTGGTGGATCAGGCTATCTTCTCGGTTTAATTTCATTGCAGAAGAATACTAAGGCGTTCGTTGTTGATAATAGTGAAGAAGCATATCAAACATATAAAAAAAGTGGTATAAAATTCGGTGTTAAATATGTTAAAGAGGATTTATTCAATTACAAGAAAAAATATGATATTGTAATGAGCGATGGCGTTATAGAACATTTTCAAAAAATAAAAAGACAAAAAGCTATTTCTGTGCATAAGAAACTTATGAAAGATAATGGGTTGTGTGTGATTTTTGTACCTAAAGATAGTTGGTTTGTAAAAACATTTCTTTCAATGAAAGGAGGATATGAGAAGAAATTTACCTCAGATGAACTAAAAAAAGAAGTAGAAAAATCTGGATTGAGGACTATAGGAACAATATCTGATATACATATGACAGGAATTCTGTGTGAAAGTAAATAATATTGTAAAAATTATTTTGTTTCTAACAATAGTTTATTTTAAATATCAATTGCTACAATTATTAATTGTAAATAATTCATCATAAAAAATAAATTAATGATACTAATGTTAAATAAAAACGTTTCACAAAAAAATGAAAACCATACGAATGGAAATGGTTCTCAGAAAGTTCAGAAAATAGAAATTGATAGAAATGTTAAAAAATTCTTATTTGTTTCTTGGGAAAGTCTTAGCGGAGATGTTGCTTGGCATTTAACAAAAGAAGGTCATGAAGTAAAAGTTTTTATAGAAAGAAAAGAAGATGCAGATGTTTATGATGGTATACTTGAAAAAATTGATAAATGGGAAAATTTTATCGATTGGGCAGATGTTATAGTATTTGATGATACTGGATTTGGAGAAAAAGCAGATGAGTTAAGAGCGAAAGGAAAATTAGTTGTTGGTGGAAGTAAATATACTGATAAATTAGAAGATGATAGAGAATATGGACAAAATGAAATGAATAGGGTTGGAATGAGTGTTCTACCACATTGGGATTTTAATAGTTTTGATATGGCATTAGAATTTATTAAAACAAATCCTGGAAGATATGTTTTCAAACCATCTGGAACTATTGCTTCAGAACAAAAAGGAATATTGTTTTTAGGACAAGATGAAGATGGTAAAGATCTGATACAGATACTTGAACAGAATAAAGAAATTTGGGCAAAGAAAATAAAAAGATTTCAATTGCAAAAAATGGCTGTGGGTGTTGAAGTTGCAGTTGGGGCATTTTTCAATGGAAAAGATTTTATTTTACCGATAAATATTAATTTTGAACATAAAAAATTATTTCCAGGAGATTTAGGACCATATACAGGAGAGATGGGAACTCTAATATTCTGGTCAAAACCAAATACATTATTCAATAATACCTTATTAAAAATGAAGGAAGATTTGGTAAAAAGTGGTTATGTGGGTTATGTTGATATTAATTGTATAGCAAATGCAAAAGGAATATTTCCATTAGAATTTACCTGTAGATTCGGTTATCCAATCATAAGTATACAAATGGAAGGAATATTGAGTAATCTGGGAGAAACATTATATAAAATGGCTAAAGGAGAAGATTTTGAAATTAAAACAAAAAAAGGATTTCAGTTAGGAGTAGTAGTTGCTGTTCCACCGTTTCCATTCGATGATCCGAAAGAAGCATTTATTTATAGAGATTTATCAATTTTATTTAAGAAACCAAATTATGAAGGAGTGCATCTTGGAGATATAAAATTCTTGAATGACATATGGACAATAGCTGGCGATTCTGGTTATGTTTTAGTAGTTACTGGTTCAGGAAATACTGTTGAAGAGGCGAGAAGACAAACTTATGCAAGAGTAAGAAATATCATGATACAGAATATGTTTTATAGAACTGATATTGGTTTAAAATGGAACAGTGATTCTGATAAACTTCATACTGAAGGTTATTTATACGGCGGCTAAATGCTGGTGCATATCAAATGAATAATAAAAAAGTAATAAGCCGAATAAAGGAGATTTTCTGTAGATTGAAACCTTCGAAAATACATGGAATAGGACTTTTTGCAATAAGAAATATTCCTAAAGGAGAAAATCCATTTAAATCTGAACCAAAACAGAAATGGATTAAGGTTAATAAAAATGTGTTTAAATGTTCTGATCCAGAGATATTTAAGATAATAGATGATTTTTACTGGTTTGATAAGAAAGGAAATGGTTGGATTCCGGAAAGAGGATTTTATGCCATGGGACTTTCATTTTATTTGAATCATTCTAAAAAACCAAATTTGAAACGTAATGATGAGAATGGAAATTTCATTGCATTAAGAGATATAAAGAAGAATGAAGAACTAACTGTTGATTATGTTACTTACGGATAAAAAATGATTTTATGATATCACATAAAACTATTTCTAAAGTGAATAAATATGTTTATCTTAAGAAATCAAAAATTCACAGTAAAGGATTATTTGCTCTAAAAAAAATACCTGTTGGAACTAGAATAATAGAATATACTGGGGAAATAATAACTAAAAGAGAAGGAACGCGAAGGGCAGATACAACTGTTAAATTATCAAAAAGAAACCCATCTAAAGGCGCAACATACATTTTTGAAATCGATAAAAAACATGATTTGGATGGTGGAAGTATTAGAAATAATCCTGCGAAATATATTAACCATTCTTGTAATCCAAATTGTAAATATAAAATAATAAAAAAACAAATATGGATATATTCTGTAAGAGATATTGCTCGGGGCGAGGAAATCACTTATAATTATGGATTTGGATGGGATTCAAGAAATTATTCAAAGTATGCGTGTAAGTGCGGCTCGGCAAATTGTGTTGGCTATATTCTTGAGAAAAAATCTTGGGTAAAATTGGAAAAAAGATTAGCAAGATATATTAAAGAAGCGAGTAGAAAATGAATTTTATTATATCATCAGTAACCATTATAAGTAAAATGTGACTAATTGTTTTTATGAAGATAGCTTTCTTTACAGAGACATATCACCCGCAAGTAAATGGTGTGGTTACTGTAATAGATGCATATAAGAAAGAGCTTGAAGCTCGTGGGCATAAAGTCTATATTTTTGCTCCAAAACCTGGAAAAAAAGAAAAAGATGTTTTTAGATTTAAATCTACTAAATTTAAACCATATCCCGAATATATGATATCTTTACCAGGAAGAGGAATAGTAAAAAGAATGAGAGAAATAAGACCTGATGTAATACATTTACACGGCCCATTTACATCTGCTATGATCGGTTTAACAGTTGGTAAGATATTCAATATACCTACTGTAATCACTTATCATACGCACATAACCGAATACACTCAATATTTGTCTAAATATGGTAAGAATATAACAAAGAAAATTGCTGCAAAATATGTCAAATGGTTTCATAATAGAGCAGATATTGTTATATCACCGTCTAAATCTATTGAAAAAGAACTTAGAATATATGGTGTAAAGAAGCCTATTCGTGTCATATCCACTGGAGTTGATTTTAAAATTAAGAATAGAAAGCAAAATATTAATAAAATACCTATTATTCTTCATGTTGGACGATTATGTAAGGAAAAAGAAGTCGATGTGATAATAAAAGTTTTGAAGAAAATAGAGAAAGGTAATCTAATAATAACTTCTAAAGGACCAGATGAAGAACGTTTGAAATCCATTGTTAAAAAATTAGAATTGACTAAAAGAGTTAAGTTTACTGGCTATATTTCTGACAAACATCGAGATATTTTGTATAAGAAAGCAGATATGTTTATTTCGGCATCGTCGTCTGAAACGCAAGGTTTAGTTGTCTTGGAAGCAATGTCCTATGGATGTCCTGTTATTGTTAGAAATGCTAGAGGATTTAACGATATTGTGAAAAATAATGTAAATGGTATTTTGTTTAATAAAGATGCAGAAATACCATCAAAAATAGATATGGTTTTGAATAGTAAATTTAGAAAAAAGATTATAAAGAATGGCTACGAGACTGTTAAAGAATATTCGATGGAAAATACTATAGATAAGATAGAAAATTTATATAAAAAACTTATAGAGAATAATTAATGTTGGTAAAAATGCTTAAAATATACTCTATACAATTATTTTAAATATCTAAATAATAGATTAGAATATAGTAAATTCATGCCGCGATGGCTCAGGTCGGTAGAGCGGCTGCCTTGTATAAGGTGTATGCCTTACAGAAAGCAGCAAGTCGGGGGTTCAAATCCCTCTCGCGGCTCTTTTTCATGTTAATGTAGTCCCTACTTTTTGTGACACTAAAAACAGGTGTCAAATATTGGATATACCCCTTCTTAAGATGAGCAATAGAATTAAATTATAAATTAATCATGTTCTTTCATGAAAAAGATAAATTCCGATTGGATAGAGGAGTGGGATAAGATAATCGGGGAAGTTCAGGAAGAACTAAGAAAATCTCAAAAGTAATCCGTTTTTTAAATTTTTATATTTTTTACCTGTGTTTCCTGTGGAATTATATTTATTATTATAATCGTCATTTACAACTGCTACACTTTTATTTTGCCACACTTGCTATATTCAGTAGTAACTTCTTCTTCGTTACTATCTTTAGAAGAGCTAGATAAGGTTGTATTGACTCAATTTGAGTCAATAGAATGATTTTTTCATTTAAACTTTTCATCATCACAGTCAAGATAATACGAATCTTTAGTTTTAGGAATAAAATTAAGTTATTATGCAAAGTCATTGGCGTCATTAACTTTATATATATATAAATATAGATATCTATATAAAAATATAGATGATTTAATGATACCAAAAAATCAGTTAAAGGCACTGAACATATTTTTCAAAAGCCCTGAGAAGGAGTTTACCTCAACTGAGATATCAAAATCAGGCGAATTGCCGTATATTTCCGCATTCAAAGTCCTTGAAAAACTGACTGAAGAAAAAATATTAGGCAAGAAAATAAGAGGAAAGACTGGGTTATACCATCTAAATTATGCTAGTTCATCTGTTGAAAAATTCGGGGAGCTGATTGAAAATCAAAAAAAAGAGCAACTATTGAAAAATAATCAGGTCTTAAAAATCATTGCAGAAGATATTTTAAATGAATTTTCAGGCATGCTTAACGATGTTATGATTTCAATAACAATATTTGGTTCATTTGTCAAAGGAAACCAAACAGAAAAAAGCGATATTGATACTCTGTTTATCATTAGATCCGGAACAAAAGCCGAATATGAAAAATGGGATTACACTATAAGAAGCGTCTGCAGAGGAATAAGCGAAACACACAGCAAGAAAATATCTCCTTTTATTTTAACAATAACTGACTTTAAAGAAGGTTTAAGCAAAAAGCAAACATTAATCTATGAGATATACAATAATCATATTATTCTATTTGGAACAGAGTTCTATATCAGAGAGGTGTTGAAATGGTTAGAGAAGAAACAATAAAGCAATGTCTGGAAAGAGGCAGGGATGGCAGAGGAATAATCATAATCAATCAGAATGCAAAACTTAGCGAGATGCATTACAAAAAAGCATTAAGAAATATAGAAGTTATGAATTATCTGAAAAAAGGAAATTATGAAGAATGGACTGTGATAACAGCTTATTATTCAATGTATCAGGCTTGTTTGTCTATCTTAACTAGAATCGGTTTGCAGAGCAAAGATCACACATGCACAGTCGCTATAATTGAAAAGTATTTTGTCAGGACAGGAAAACTTGATAAGAAATCAATGGATCATTATAAAAATTTGTCAGATGTTCTTGAAAAAATAGAAAAAGTCAAGATAGAGCAGAAATTATTGGATGCGTTGAAAGATATCAGAGATAGGAGAGAAAATATCCAATATGATGTTGAAACAAGAGTGTCTGTTAATGTCGAGAATGTGATAAAAAACAGCATCGAATTTGTTGAAAATGCAAAAATACTTGTCGATAATCTTGACACCAAGTTCATTGAAGCTGTTAGAAAGGATTTGGAAAGACTGGCATAAAGACAATACAAATTTTACATATTATAGAATAATGGAATTTACGCACCTTTTTCCAAAAGATCATACGTATCTAAAATCAGCTTCTTGAAATCTTTGTCTTTAATCCATCTTTTCTTTAGGGTTTGACATATTTTATCATATTGTGGGTAGACATTCCTATTGAATCCTGTTATTGGGATTTCGGAGAAAACGACCTTCAGAATAATTTCAGCCATAGGGCCTGAGATTTTCAAATAGTTCTTATCTAATTTAATATTTGTACATGAGATAACGCCTTGAGTGTGGGCGTGGAAAAGTTCATGAGCTATAACATAAATAGGATCTACATGCTTAGTGTAAGGACAGACCATTATAGTATTGTGCGGTTTCAGGTGTTTTTCATCAACTGTATAATTCCCACCAATAAAGAAAGTTGAAGATAAATAACATTCATATGTCTTAAATTTCCATTTATAACATGTAATCTTTTCAACCTCTGAAAAATATCTTTTCTCTATTTTTCTCCAGTTTTTAATAATTCTCTTAGAATTAGAGTCTCTCATGCCAATGAAATGCTGCTTATTTTCTGCTATAAATTCAATAAGATTTTTATTATCCGGATTCTTAAAATACATATTTGCCATTTTCTTGAAATTTGGCATGTTCTTTTGGATTCGTGTCAATGATTTTTGCAGTACCTTTATATCATCTTTAAAATTCATGTTATGAAATCTTACCTTTGGCATATAACTAATTATTATAGCAGATTTATAAGAATTGACACCAAATGATTGTTAGGTAGATTGAATGAATGTTAAGAATGCGATCAAAGAGAGAAAATCAATCCGAAAATTCAAAGAAAAATCTATCTCAAACAGTTTAATAAAAGAAGTCATTGATGCGGCGAGGAAAGCACCGTCCAGCCACAATCTTCAGCCATGGAACTTTGTGGTTGTTAAAGATAAGAAGAAAATATTAGAATTCGAAGAAAATGATATTTTTATCCAGAAGGAGATGTATAAGACACCTGTTATTATCGTATGCTGTGTTGATGATAATCCCTACTCAAAACACTCAAATAGAAAGCTTGAAATCGCTATGAATTTTATTAATTTGTCTCTGGCAAGTGCGTTTCTTGTTCTAAGAGCAACAGAACTTGGGTTAGGAACCTGTTATGTTGCGTGGTGCAATAAAGAGAAGATAAAGAAACTGCTCAATATCCCTAAAGAAGTCATTGTTCCGTATGTTATTGTCATGGGTTATCCTGCTGAAAATCCAAGTCCAACGAACAGAAAAAAATTAAGTGAAATAATGCATTTTGAAAAGTGGTAAAAATGAAACTATTTACAGAGAAGCGGCAAGAAAGACTGTTTAAACTAGTTAAGGATTATTATAAGAAAAATAAATTCGACCCCATACATCAAATCGATCATATAGAAAGAGTTCTATTTTGGACGATTATTATATCTAAAGAAGAGAAAGCCAATCTTTCTATAATGATACCAGCTGCAATTGTTCATGATATAGCATTGGCGAAGTGTGGAGATGAACTTCATGCAAGAAAAGGCGAGATTTTTTGCAAATCATTTTTAAGAAGGACTGATTATAATCCAGGAGAAATAGAGAAGGTGGGTAAGATAGTAAGATTACATAGTACAGACGATATAAACAGAGAAAGGACGCTTGAAGGTAATGTTTTATTTGATGCAGATAAGATGGATGCAATTGGTTCAGTTGGCGTGTTTAGACACGCACTTGATAGAATAAACAAAGGGATACGGTTCACAGAAATAGGAAATGTTACACTCAAATGGTTTAAGAAGAATGAAAAAGACAACTCAATCTTTTTTACTAGAAGTGGCAAGAAACTTGGCAAGGAAAGAACTGCATATATCAAAAAAACCTTTGTTAAATTAAATAAAGAATTAAATAAATATACAATAAGGTTTTAAAACGGATAAGGTGAAATAAATGACACATATAATAAGAAGAGTAAAAGATGCAGATCCAAAAGAGATAACATGCGGAACCATGAGAAACTTAACAACTGAAAAAGATTCAAAAGATTTTGATTTTATACATGTTACAATTACAGGCCCTACTAAAAAACATTATCATAAGAAACTTACAGAAGTTTATTTTGTTCTGAAAGGAACAATAATAGTAGAACTTGATGATGAAATTAAACATTTAGAAGTGGGAGATATGATAATGATATTTCCAAATACAAATCATAAAGCATGGAAAACAAGTAAAGAAAACGCAGAAATATTAGTTGTTTGCTGTCCTCCGTGGACAGAAGAAGATGAAATATTGGTGGAATGAATGAAACACGAAGATGCTAAACAGATATATAAAATGACGAAGGAACTTTATGATAAATATTGGGACATGGATACAATATTATATAAAAAAGCAACAAATAATACAACACTGTGTATAGCTATATTGGGGTTTATAGGCGTCTTCTTTACAATTTGTTCAAATTTAGGCTATTTAAGTATTTCTGTAATTCTTTCCACCAAAGTTTTTACATTATGTAAATATGTTTTTGACTTTTCAGATTTTCTATTTTTAGGAACTATTTTTATCATAATTTCAATAATACTATCTTTAGATTTATACAAAATTGGTATAGATTTACCTTACATAGATAAAGATAAAATAAGAAATGTCAAAAGTTCAAAAAATGAATTAATTACTATTTCTGAAGTTTACGCAAAAGGTATAAAGATGTTAGATAGATTGACAAAAATGAGACATAAATTTTTAACCATATCCTGTAGATGCCTACTTATTGGAATAACCTTTTTGTTATTACCATTTATCTTATTATTTCTAAACAGTATGGGATTATCAAATATCATCTATCTGTTTATATTCACAGTATTCCTATTATTAATTAATATTATAGACATATTGTATAGGAAGGAGATATTTATATGACTGATGAACAAAAAAGAAAAGAGAAACCAATCCAAAGTGTAATGGTTAGTGAAAACATAGTTTGTAAGAGTGTTGGTGTTTCTGGGGGCCAACCGGTTTTTTCAGCAGAAGATGAATCGTTCAGAAAAAACAAGAAGACAGAATATAAGTGATTTGGCATATATTCATATATTTATTTTATATTATTTTCAAGAATCAATAGAATATCTTTAAAATACATATCAATAAATATCAGTGATGATAATTAGTAGTAACTAGTAAAAAAAGTAGTAATAACTAGTGATAGTAAAATTTGGCAAAACTACGGAACCAGTACTTGAGTTGCGGGAGACTCTCGCGGCTCCATTAAAGATTTTTATGAAGATATTATATAATAAAACAACATTCACACGAAATATAGCCTTCTATTTAATTGGTGTTATATTTTATTTTTTAATATATAGAAACTTCTCATTTTTCAATTTTTTCATTGGAATGTTTGGGTTTGTATTGGCTTATAATTCAATATATTTTTTTAACGATTTGATAGATTATAATAAAGATAAAGCTGATAAATTTAGAAGAAAGATAAAACCATTAATTACAGGAAAATTTTCATTTGAGACAGCTGTAATGAATTTAGTATTGTGTCTTATAATTGGTATTTCATTATCATTTTATATCAGTTTTTCATATGGTATACTAGTAATGTTTCTGATATTGCTCTGTTATTTACATACTACATTTTTCAAGAAAATAGGTACTCTTTTTTCCTATGGAAATATGGTATTTATTCAAATTATTAAATTTTCAACCGGGTGGTTTGCATTTACTACTACTATGATAAATTATCCATTTTTTATTATACTTGCAATATCTTTCGGTTATACGTTCTCTTACCATTTTTGGAAAAATCAAGATCAGTTTTTAAATATTTCTAAGAAGACAAATATCGTTAAATTGAAAGAATCTCTTTCTAAGAAAATAAATATACTTTTTTTAACAGCTATATTTGGTTCATTTTTAGCTTCTTTCTTATTGTATAAATTTACACTTCCAATTATCGTATTTTTAGCAATAAGTCTATGCGCTCTAGGGGCGTTTGAATTTGTAAAGAAACGATATGCCAAGCAAGATGCAAAAACAGCAAAAATAGGAAATATTATCGGATTTTTTGCTATAGTGTCTTTAATGCTTATGTTAGTTTTAATGTTAAATCCAGCAACTCAGGAAATAAATGATATGGTATGTAAACCATTTGAACAACTTAGGGAAAATATAACGAGTTGTATGCCACAACCAATGATAAAAGCTTTTGATAATCTAAATGATTATAAGATTAAAGACATCACTGAAGTTACAGAACCATCGGCTATTCAAGACTTGAAGAATCTTTCTATGGAAGATTTCAAATGAACATGAATTGGGCTATATTTACAATTTGTTCCAGAAATTTTTATTTTATTTAAATTGAATTTGGTAGAATATATATAATTAATAGATTTTCCTATTTCATTTTTGAAATGTGCATCAGATCCGCATAGACCAACTAATTTATTTTTTGCTGCAAACATTTTAGCTTTTTCATTGAATTTGTTCACGTAACATCTGGAATTGAATATTTCTACTGCGTTAATATATTTTTTTATTGTTTTTAAATTTTTATCTAGAGAGTGTCTAGTTATATCGAAAGGGTGTGGTGTATAGATAAAATGATTTAATTGCTTAGCTCGTTCGCATATCTCTATTAAATCTCGTGAATATTTGCCATCAGAATTAAATATTATTAAATCACCGCAATTTGTTTTAATTTCTTCGCCCGGTATTACAGTTAATTTTCTACCAGCAATTTTTTTTACAAGTAACCCACCTTTTATGTTACCGTGATCAACTACACCAATGACATCTAAACCTTTAATTTTAGCTTGTGAAATTATGTCCTTTGGTTTAAGATTAGAACATCGTGAATATTCGGTATGTATATGAAAGTCTGCTTTTAACATGTATAATAGTTATTAGGCAAATATTTAAACTATTCATTAGATAAATAGATTAGAGAGTTGGGGTCATTAGGGTGGCTGCACTGGGGATTTAACGACCAGAATTGTGGTCCAACCTGGCTAAGATAACGGTCTCCAAATTTGTTTGGAGAAATGAGTTTTTCGATGACTGAGAAAACCGTCGATGGGGGTTCAAAGAAATTTTCCCAAAGTTTAGGGATTGTTTCGAACACATCCCTCCAACCCCACCATAATGATGATATTATGACAGATTGTATATTTTGTAAGATTGCGAAAGGAGAAGTGCCTTGTCATAAAATATATGAAGATAATGAAGTAATTGTTATATTGGATAGATCACAATTAACACTAGGACATTCAATGGTAATACCAAAAAATCATAAGCGATGGCTTTGGCATCATGAAGATGAGGAATATACTAAAATAATGCACACTGCTAAGAAAATTGCAAATGCAATGAGAGATTCTCTTAAAATAGATTGGGTTGAAATGGTTGTAGCTGGCATGGGAGTACAACATACGCATGTCCATATTCTTCCTAGATATGATGATGATGGACACGGAGAAATACCGATACCTAATACAAAAACAAAAGAATTTAAAGAAGAAGATATGAAGAAAGTAGTAGAAGAAATAAAGAAAAGTTTGTAAGCACTCGTAATCTAGTGGTTAGAAATGATAGAAAATTATTTGGTTCAATTAAAAGAATCTAATTCAGAAATATATATTCATGGCATTGGGCATATTATTAATGAGATACTTCTAAGGATAAAACCAAGAATTAGTTTTAGTAAATTGGCTGAAAAATTAAACGTTCATAAATCATTAATATACAAATGGAAAAAAGATACTCCAATTTCTATAAAAAATCTATATCGTCTTTGTGACCAAATTAGAGACTTTTCTTATTTTGATAAGATATATGGCAATAATAATGGCTTTTCTTCAAGAAACAGTAAACCAATCAATTTGCCAATAAAATTAACAGTACCCTTAAGTTATTTGGTGGGGCTAATTTTAGGTGATGGATGCATAACTTTCAAGAAAGGCACTTTACTTATATCTTCATCTCATTTAGAAGTAAAACGAGCTAAAAAGATATTAATGGATATTTTTAATATCAATTGTAAATTCAAATCGATTGATAATTATTATTTGCTTGAAATTACTTCTGTTCCATTAAAAGAATTTCTTAATAGAGTTTTTGATATTCCCTTAGGAAAAAAGAAAGATAGAATAAGAGTGCCAAAATTAATATTTAAATCCAACAACGAAAATAAAATTGCATTTATATATGGATTTTTTAACAGCGATGGTTCTTTAAGTGTAAGAAAAGATGGAAGAATGACATTTGCGATTAAACAAAGTACAAGAGCAATTTTAGAAGATATTTCAATAATGTTAGATTCTTTAAATATCAAAGCCAAAATTTACCAAGACAGAACGATGAATTCGTGGAGTATAAATATATTCAAAAGAGAACAAATAAACAAAATAATAGAACTATTCGATGGATGTGCCGTTAGTTTAATGGTTAGTAATATTTAAAAGGTTAGAAGATAAATAAGAAATCAGAATACATGCATCTGTAGTCTAGTGGTTAGGATCGCAAGCGACTGTTTTAATAATTAAAATAGTTGTCGATAGGCCTTCCAAGACTTCGAAGATAGCTGTTGACGGGGGTTCAAATCCCCCCAGATGCACCAATGATTCTTTTATGTTTTGAATAGAGTTATATTTTCTTAATTTTGATGTTATAGAAATTGTTTCTTCGGCCAAATAGAAACACCTTTTTATAGATATTCAGTTATATATTATTTATGGGAAAATATTTAGATAAAGTAAAGAGAAAAATCAGTAATATTAAAACTACTAGTACTGCAAAAAGCTATGAAAATTTTCCAGCGTTTCGTACTGAAGCAGAAGCAATATATAGAGATACTGATAACAAACGTGGTTTGAAAAGGGTTGCAACTGGATATTTAGATTCTGGAGACATAAATCGTGCTACATCAATTTTTAAAGAAATTGGTGATACTAAGGGGATATTATCAGTTGCTGAAAAAGTTGAGCAAGAAAATAATGGTACGCATAGAAACTTTGAAGCTGCTGCAGCACTATATCACATGGGCGGAAAAGATCAAGATGCTATTAGATTAGCGAGGGTATTAGAAAATGATAAAAGTTATTATTCTGCAGCACGTGTGTATGAAGCACTTGGTGATCAGGAAAAAGCAAACACACTGTGGGAAAAAGGTGGGCGCTCTGATATGAAGAAAAATAAAAAAACTATTATAACGGCGATATCTATACTAGCTCTGTTTGGAATGTATCTACTTAGTTTACAAGGAAGTGTGACAGCTGGCTATGCAACATGTGTTTCTGATGGAAATGTTTTGATTGGCGGAATTGCACTAATTGTTATAATTCTTTTATTTGTTTTGGTTAGAACTCATGGAATGGGAAAAGAAGTTATTAGATATGTTCCTATGAAAACGACTAAGAGAAAAGTTAGTTCTAAATGAAGAAAATAAATTAATGTATTATTTTTACTAAACGTAAGAGAACCACTCATGCTCCCCGAGTGTACCATTTTTAAACTATATATAGACTAATTCTTAATATGAACTATAATGATAAGCGCAAAGAAAATCAAGGAATAGCTAGAGAACGTATACAGATATTGCGAGAGATGAAAAAGAAGTTTCCAGACTTTGCAACCAGATATGATAATTTAATAAACAAATTATCTAAGAAATATAAAGTACCAAAAGACTTTTAAACCTTGATAACAGATATAAAAGAAGTGATTTAAATGAAAACACCAGCACAAACAATAAGTGGAATTAAAGAAACACTTAAGAAAAACAGTAAAATAAAGCCTCCAGAATGGGCAGCTTACATAAAGACTGGAGTATGTGCATACAGACCACCACAGCAAGAAGATTGGTGGTACATAAGAGCAGCAGCAGTTTTAAGACAAGTTTATTTACATGGACCGGTAGGTGTATCACGATTAAGAACAGTATATGGCGCAAGAAAACGTAGAGGACACAAACCACCACATGCAATGAAAGCTGGCGGTAAAATTATAAGATTAATGCTTCAACAACTTGAACAATCTGATTTAATAAAACAAGTTGATAAACCTAAGAAAGGAAGAATTGTAACAAGTAAAGGACAGTCTTTGGTAGATAGGCATGTTAGATAAAGAAAGCATGCAAAGAATGGAAGAAGTTAAAAGTGAGATTTTAAAGAAAATGATGACTCGTGAAGCATTTGAGCGTTTATCTCGAGTCAGACTTGGGAATCAGACAGTTGCTTCACAACTAGAAGCGTATTTACTTCAAGTCTATCAAACAGGACAGTTAAACGAGAAAATTGATGATAATAAATTAAAGCAAATATTGGAAGTATTAATAGGAGAAAAGAAGAAAACCAAAATAAAGAAAAAGAGGAAATAAGAATGGGAGCAATACAAAATTTGGGAAGAAAATTAAGATTAATAGCAGCAAGAAAAAGAGGAGCTGCGCCTAGATGGTGCGATCTTAAGAAATATGGAAAACGTGCTAGAACAAGAAAAATACGTGTGCATAAACACAAACACTGGAGAAGAAGTAGATTAAAGATATGATTTTTATGGCAGAAGAAAAGATTTTCACAATACCTTTAAGGAAAGCATATAGAACGGTAGCAAGAAATGCTCGAGCTAGAAAAGCAATAGATATAATTAGAGCTTACTTACAGAGACATATGAAATGTGAAAATGTTAAAATAGGATTTTCAATAAATAATTCTGTTTGGGCACGAGGAATACAAAAACCACCGAGAAAAATAAGAATTCATGCCAAATTAGATAGTAATGCTGTTTTAGCAGAATTAGTTGGTGTAGATATAAAAACACTTACTGCTGAAGAGGCTAAAGAAAAAGCAAAAAAGAAGGAAGGTAAGAAAGAAAAAATAAAAGAAGAGAGAAAAGAAAGAAAGAAACAGACAATACAGGAAGAAATAAAAGAAGAATCTGGAAAACCTGAAGCACCGACTAAACCAGAAATTTCTGAACCTCTAAAAGAATAATTGACATTTTTTTCTAATTTACGGTTAAATGTATCATTAGCGAAAGCTTAAATATTTCTATCTCGTAAATCACTTCATGCAATTCCTTAAGACTAGTTTTAATGGTGATCGGAATATAGGCCTATATGGCTTTGCCACTGAATCTTATTGTTTGCTTGGATTTGAGCCAAATTCAGTAAAAAAGATAAGTGATGTGCTCGGTGTTAAGGTTGTACCGGTTTCTATATCTGAAACAGTATTTGCTGGCATATTTGCAGCTGGTAATAGTAATGGTATTATTGTTCCTAAGACTACGGAAGGTTATGAAATTAAGCGATTGAAAGAACTACTCGGTGTAAATGTTCAAGTAATTGAAACAGATCATACAGCATTGGGCAATCTTGTATTATGTAATGATAATGGTTGTATTATATCAAATTTGCTTCGAAAATATAAGAAAGAAATTTCTGATTGTTTGGGTGTAGATGTTCAAGTTGGACATTTAGCAAAAGAAACCATAGTTGGCTCAGCCGGGCGCGCTACAAATAATGGTTGTTTATGCCATAGAGATAGTAAAGAGATCGAAATTAAAGAAATAGAAAATATATTAAAAGTTAAAGCTGATGTTGGAACTATTAATTTCGGTACACCATTTATAAAAGCTGGAATCATAGTAAATAGTAAAGGCATGGTTGTATCTGAAAAATCAACTGGTCCTGAATTAGATAGAGCGATGGAAGTCTTTATATAATTGTATAGTACTAAAATATCTTATATGAATAAAAATTCTATTAAAGATAGTGGAGTTGTTTATCTTTGGAATTTGCCATCAGATAAGGTATATGTTGAACTCAGAAAAGATTTCCATAAGAAAATTTCTAGTATGATAAAAAATAAAGCTGAGTTTTGCAGAGTTTCTAATTTATCTTATTCCATAGTTAAAAAATTTATTTACGGAATTCGAGCTATATCACTAAGAGATCTCAGAAAAATTATTTTAACTTTAGATAAAAATTTATTAAAAGAAACCGAACAAAATATATTTAAAATTGGTGTAAAGAGCGGTGGTAAAGGTCTGGTGAACCCCAAGTTACCATTTAATCTTAATTCTGTTGATGGCGCTATAATTATTAGTTCCATATTACATGATGGCGGCATAGCCACTACGCTAAATCCATACTATTTTAATTCAGATAAAAAGATTAGAAGAAAAGTTTATAATGCTATGTCTAATGTTTTTGGAGATATATATTCAGCCGCTAATCCAAAAAAGGAGAGACTGCTTTTTCCAAAAATAATCGGTATAGTTTTGGTTAATTGCATCGGATTAAAATCGGGAAATAAAGTAGTTACTAATCTTGAAATACCACATTTTATCATGGATGCCGATGAAATTATAAGAGGTGCATTTTTAAAGCAGGCATTTGACGACGAGGGTTGTATATCGCGAAATGAAATATATTTGAGTTTATCTGCGAATGTAACTTGCATATCAAAAATGTTTAGGAAAAAAATACTTAAGAACAAATTATTAAAGTATTCATCAGAAATATTTAAGGGCGATAAAAAATTATTAGAAAGTTTTGGCATCTCCATTAATAATATAGTAGTAGACCAGACAAGTTTTATTAAAGATAATAAATTACATTTAAGACATCGATGGAAACTGTGCATAACCACTAAGAAAAATCTAGAAATATTTTTTAGCAAGATAAATTTCGACATAGATTATAAGAAAATAAGACTTAGAAAACTGATTGAAAAATATACAAGATACGAAAAAACTAAATTTTTACCAACAGAAGCTCTAATAAAAACTTTAAAAATATTTTGTGAAATAGAAGAAAAATATGGTTATTTGTCTTCACCAATTATTAAGGAGAATTTCAATCGTTCAGATGCCACAATATGTTTAAGATTAAATCAATTTAAGGACATGGGCATGTTAAAAATAGTAAATCAAAATAGTTTAAATACTAAAGCTTATATTTATAAGACTACAACTAATGCTAGAAAAATTATAATAGATGCGTCAAAAAAAAAAATAGTAGAAAATTATATTGAGGTGTTTGAATGACAGATGAAAAACAAGAAAAAATGATGCAGTTTCAAGTATTACAGAATAATTTTAAAATGCTTGATGATAGACTTAAACTAATAAATAGTTCAATGGAAGAGTTTGAAAGAACAAAGCTTGCATTGGAAGAAATCGGTAATAATAAGGGCGAAGCTTACATACCATTAGGATCATCATATTTTGTTCTTGGAAAAGTGGAAAATAATGAGGAAATATTAGTTTCAATTGGTGCAGGAATGGCTGTAAAAAAGAAAAGAAATGAAGCTATTAAGATGGTTTTAGAAAAAATGACCGAATTTGAAAAAGCATCTAAAAAAGTAATGTCTGAAATGAATAAAATCGAAACACAGTTGCTAAAAATTCAAAATGAGTTAGAATAAATATGTTCGGTTTTTTAAAGAAAAAGCTGAAAGAAAGCGTTGATAAAATTTCTAATATTGTTAAGACTAAAGAGGATGAACCTCAAATAGAAGATATTTCTGAAAAAATTGATGACGTTATTAAGGATGATATTAAAGAAGAAAGAGAAAAGAAATTAGCAGAATTGGATGCAGAAATTGCAGAACTACAGAAGAAATTAGAAGAACCGATTGTAGAAAAAGTTGAAATAGAAGAAGTTGAAGAAACTCCAATAATAACAGTAAGTAAACAAGTTGAAGAATTTGTTGATGAAGATATCAAAGTTGAAGAACAAATTACTCTAGAACCTGAAATGAAACAAGAAAGTAAATCTGTGAAAATGGAACCATCAATTGAGAAGAAACAAGAAGAAATAAAAAAGATTCAAACGAAAAAGAAAGAAGGATTTTTAATAAAGATAAAGAAAGCAATTACTGAAAAAGAATTGAAAGAAGAAGATATTAGAGATATTTTGTGGGACTTACAAATATCATTAGTTCAATCTGACGTAGCGGTTGAAGTTGCTGAAAAAATAATTAATGATTTGCGAAGTAGTTTGATTGGTCAATCTATCGATAGGAAGAAAATTGATGATATTGTTAAAGAAAGTTTGAAAAAATCTGTAAAAGATATACTTAATGTTGAAAACATTGATTTGATGGAAATTGTAAAGAAAAAGAAACCATATGTGATTATATTTTTAGGATTTAATGGTTCTGGTAAAACAACTACAATAGCTCGAGTTGGGCATTTGTTTAAAGAAAAAGGATTTAGTGTTGTAATGGCTGCAGCTGATACATGGCGTGCGGCGTCTATAGAACAGTTAGAAGAACATGGAAAGAAGCTTGGAATAAATGTAATAAAACAAAAATATGGTTCTGACCCAGCAGCTGTAATATTTGATGCAGTTAAACACGCTAAGGCAAATGATATTGATGTTGTTCTAGCAGACACCGCCGGAAGGAGTCATGCTAATTTGAATTTAATTGAAGAACTTAAGAAAATATGTAGAGTAAATATGCCAGATATGAAAATACTTGTTATTGATGCATTGACTGGAAATGATGTTGTAGAACAAACATCTACTTTTAATGATACTGTTGGGGTTGACGCTTTGATACTGACTAAGACAGATGTTTATGAAAAAGGCGGAGCTATTCTTTCTTCTGTTCACAACATAAAGAAATCTATTCTATATTTAGGAGTTGGGCAGGACTATAAGGATCTTAAGAAATTTGATCCTGAAGAAATTATTAAAAATCTAATAGAATAAGATTTAAATAGTTTAATTTACTATTATTAGTCAGTGATAAATATGAGTTTTGGAAAATTTTATAGAATAAATGGAAAGAGAATTACTTTAGATTGGATACAGACACCTAGAGATGATTATGTTTCAAAATATGAAGAATCTGAATTTTTAAATCAAAAAATAGAAATTGATGTTGAAAAGACACTTACCACCATTGAAACTACTGTTAAGAGACAGGTTTATAGAAATGTCGCTCCAAAAATTGCAAATGATATAACAGATGCAGTACAAGATTTTGCTTGGAGGAGAGAATAGTGGTGCCTAAAATAGCAAAAGATCCAATAATCAGAGAAATATTAAAAAATCCCAATATAATGTGTGAAAATCTTGGTCAGAAAAAAGGACACGGCATCGAGTATGAATTATCACCGATATACACTGCAGAAGAACTAAAAAACGAGCTTCATAGCATGAATTGTGAAGCACCAAATGTTTTCGTTTTCTATAAAGATAATAAAATAACGGTGGAATTTGAACATCATGCTATACAGGTTTCTTTTGATCCTAAATATTGTCAAGATTGTGATATTGGGACAAAATGTCCAAGATATGCATGGCACACAATAGCTAAAAGATAAAACATTTAAAGACTCAAACTAAAAGTTAGTTATGCTTGAGAAACTAAGTTCTGGGCTTAAAGACGCATTAAGAAAGATAGCTAAGGCTGGCTACATTGATAATAATACTGTTAATGAATTAGTAAGAGATATACAACGAACACTTCTAGCTACAGATGTTGATGTTAAATTAGTATTCAAATTAACTGAATCTATTAAGAAAAGAGCTTTAGATGAAAAGCCAAGTAGCGGAATGACTGCTAGAGAACATATAGTAAATATTGTTTACGAAGAACTTGTTAAATTTGTAGGTAAGAAACCTGAAATTATGCTTAAGCCAGGTAGAATATTATTTGTAGGATTATTTGGTTCTGGTAAAACAACATCTATTGGTAAGTTAGCTAAATTCTATCAGAAGAAAGGTTTGAAACCAGCTTTAATTGGATGTGATGTTCACAGACCAGCTGCTATGGATCAGTTAAAACAAATAGCAGAACAGCTTAATGTTCCATATTATATCGATAAAGAAATTAAAGATGCAGTTAAGATAGCAGAGGTCGGATTAAAGGAATTGAAAAATAATGATGTATTAATATTTGATTCTTCTGGTAGAGACGCTCTTGACGAAGAACTTGCTAGAGAATTAAGGAAGCTTGGCGAAGTGATTAAACCAGATGAAGTGATACTTGCTATACCAGCTGATTTGGGTCAAGCTACTGGAGAACAGGCAACTGAATTTAATAAGTTGGTTGGAATCACTGGAATATTTTTAACTAAAATGGATGGAACTGCGCGAGGTGGTGGAGCAATAACCGCATGTGCAGTAACTGATGCTCCTATAAAATTTATTGGGGTTGGAGAAAAAATGGAAGCATTAGAAGTTTTTGATCCTGAAAGATTCGTATCAAGATTAATCGGATTTGGAGATTTACAGTCATTAATAGAGAAAGCTCAAGAAGCCATAGAACCAGGTAAAGCTCAAGAAATGGCTGAAAAGTTTACATCTGGTAAATTCTCAATGGATGATTTTTATGAACAATTAAAGAGTATGGGTAAAATGGGTTCATTAAAATCAGTTATGGACATGATTCCTGGTATGGGTGGTATGAAATTACCTAAAAATCTTGATCTTGGAAAACAAGAAGACAAGATGAAAAAATGGAAATATATAATTGAATCAATGACTAAGAAAGAGAGAGCAGATCCTGATATTATAGATTCTTCAAGAATAACTAGAATAGCTAAAGGTTCTGGAACACAAGAGTCTGATGTCCGAGAGCTTCTAAAGAATTATAGTCAATCTAAGAAAATGATGAAAATGTTTTCTGGTGGGAGCATGAAACGAGGAATGATGTCTCGTTTTGCTAGAAAGTTTAAAGGTATGTAGAACGTTTTTTGTCGAATGCCACATCACTTTTATATAGTACCTTATACAATTCTTTTGTTATGCCAAATGGGGGTCAATTGGAATGAGTTTTGAGAGAAAACGAGAAGATGTAGACAATCTTTTAAAAGAATTGTTAGAAGCAACATGGTTTGAAAAACCAGAACCAAGAAAAACAAGGTTAGATATTTCTTTTAAATGTGATCAAAAAAATTGTGGAACTGATAATTGTAAAGCAGATAAAATCATTAAAGAAAATTCATATTGTTTTGGTAATCTTAAAGATGAGAGAACGATATCAGATGTAAGAGTATGTATTACAGAGAAGGGTAAAGAAGGTAATGAGAGAATTAGACGAATAGTGTCTGATGTTCACACATATGCATTTAATACAAGTTTAATACCGTCTGAAGGCTGGGAATATCAAGATACTAGAACCCTTCATATAGAAGAGGGAGAAACGAGAATATCGACATATAGAGACGGTGATATGTGTCGTGTTATGGTATATACACAAGCTGTTCCTGGAAATGGAGGACTTCAATGTATGAATCTAAGATCTTTGGAAAAAATGAAATATACATAATTTTAAATGCTTTAATGCTCATTTTAATTTTATGATAAGACCTAATTGGGATGAATATTTTATTAAGATAGCTTTTTTGGTAGCTGAAAGATCGACTTGCAAAAGACATCATGTTAGTTCTATAATTGTAAAAGATAAAAGAATCTTATCTACTGGATATAATGGAGCAGCTTCTGGAATAAAAGACTGTTTAGAATTAGGATGTTTGAGAGATCAAAATAATATTAAATCTGGAGAGAAACACGAAATATGTAGAGCAATACATGCAGAACAAAATACAATAATACAGGCCGGTTTACACGGAGTCAATATAAGCGGTGGTACATTGTTCTGTACACATGATACATGTATTTTATGTGCTAAGATGATTGTTAATGCTAAAATAAAAAGAGTTGTTTGTTCAGGAAATTATCCTTCTAAAGATTCTCAAGAATTATTCAAAGAGGCAGGAGTTGTTTTTGAAAAGATATCAGAACCAAATCTAAATATATTTAAACTTGATTAATTATTTTATCTAATTTTTTATATAATTCTTCTTTACTTCCAGTGTTTTCTATAGTTATATTACAGGTTTTTATAACTTTTCCAAGACCTTTCTTTTCTATATCTCTTTTATCTCGTTCTAAAAACTCTTCAAATTTAATTGTTGGATCTTCTAATTTCCTTCGTTCGAATCTTATTTTTTCAGGCGTATCTACAAAAATTAATTTAAAATTTGAAAAATTGTTTCTAAACGTTTCAGCTTCTTCTAGCGCTCTAAACCCATCAACAATAACTTTATCTAAATTTCTTTTTTTAATTTCACCAACAAGCATTATTGCCAACACTTCCATCTTACCAGTTTCTTTTCTAAGTTCATCGCCTAGTTTAGAAAGTATGTTTTTCTGTTCTTCGTAGTTTCCAGTTAAAATTCCGCGTTTTTGTGCTTCTATTTTAAGTATGTCTGAGAAAACGAATTTTTCAAATCCTTTGGATTTAAGATAGTTAGAAGCCTCACCTTTACCAGAACTCGCAAGACCGGTCAGCCCAAAAATTAGCATAATTTTATAAGTACTTATACATTTATAAACATTCAAATATAATTTGATTTGATTAATATGACACATGGAAAGTCGCATGGTAAACATCGAAGCACAAGAAAAAAGTTGAGAAAATCAACAAGAGTTACTGTTAATCAATATTTTAAAAACTTCGAAACAGGCCAACGTGTTGCTATAGTTATAGAATCAGCTTCAGCTGAGTCAATGCCATGTAGAAGATTCAAGGGTTTAACAGGTGAAATTACTGGCAAAAGAGGAAGAGCATATATAATAAAATTAAGAGACGGTAATAAATTTAAAACAGTGATAACACCTTCAGAACATCTTAAGGCGGTACAATGATATTCCATCCAGGAAAAGTTATTGAAGTGTTTTCATCGGGAGATAAATCTATTAAATCTGTTAATACATCTATACAAATTACATTGGAGATGTGGGACGAAAATATTCTTACATTTGATATTTCTTCAAAGCTTGGAAAGACCGTTAAGAACAATGATATAGCTATAGTAGATTATTCTCCGAAATCTGACAAATTATCACTTCCAAAACATGAAATAGTTAAAATTCTAAAAGGAAATAAAGGAAAAGAAATGTGGAAGAAATATAAAGAATATCTTAAAAAAATGAAACCAGACAAGACGTCAAATCCATCACCTGTTCAGGTACAGAGACCGAATGCATATATTGGTTAAAGTTTCTTAGAAACATAAGGTCCGTCTAATTTGTATCCTAATTTATAGAAATATTCTCTAACTCCAACTCCGCTTATAACAATCATTTTGTTGCAACCGAATTCCTCTCTGGAGATTCGTTCGGCTTCTTTAATTAACATCTTTCCGAATCCTCGGTGTTGCAATTGGTTTTTATCAGGTAAATTGTTTATCGGAGTCAGCCGGCCGTAAGTATGGACTTCTCTTATTATAGTAGTTTTATTTGTAATTTCTTTTCTGAAAGATTCGTGCAGAATTCTCAATCTCAATAAACTAACAATCGTATCATTCTTAACATCTTCATAGCTCAGAAATATCTCTTTGCCACCAGATGCGTCATAATTTATTCGATTTAATTTAATATTATTTATGTCAACTTCTCCGCCTTTGTTAAGGAAATATCCAATTTCCCTGCAACGAATGCATCTGCATTTGACATTTATTTCCTTTAATTTTGCTTGAATTTCATCTCTTAGGTGAGAATAAACGCATTCGGACGCAATATACTCAGCTGGGATGTCCCTCATAATTCTCATTATCCTGATATGCTTTGGAATTGTCTTTTTAATCTCGACAATAATATCTACAATCTGTTCAGCTGAATATGGTTTGTAATTGCCTTTTCTATACATCTCTTCTAGCTTTGTTCCTTTGATAACAAAAGTGGGATAAATCTTTATGCCATCAGGTTGGAATCGTTCATCACTAAATAATGTTTTAAACATTTCTATATCTTTTTCAGGAGTCGACCCAGGAAGACCGATCATCATATGAAAATATACTTTAAATCCAGCATCTTTTAGTAACTGTGTCGCGTGTATCGCATCTTCTATAGTATGTCCACGGTTAATTATTTTATGAATATCATCATCTAGTGTCTGTACACCGATTTCAACTCGTGTGCATCCGTATTCAAGCATTTGATTTATTGTATCTTTGTTTATGAAATCTGGTCTTGTCTCTAAGCACAGTGCAACGATTCTATTTTTAGCAGTTTCATTGGTTCTCTGTGCTTCTTCTAGGTCTTTAGAAACAATTCCGTTTGCTCCGTCAAAACATTTTTTAATGAATTCTTTTTGATAATCTAGAGGATAGTTAGAAAAAGTTCCACCCATTATAATAAGTTCAATTTTATCTGTAGGATGCCCCATGAGTCCGAATATCTTTAATCTTGCTTTCACCTGTCGTTCAGGGTCGTAGTCACAAGCTACTGCTCGTAAAACGACGGGCGATGTTTTAGTATAGCTCTCTGGAACATTTTCTTGAGCTGGGCAGTATATGCATTTGCCATGTTTGCACGGATATGGTTTGAGCATCACGGACAATGGAACTATCCCTGATAATGAACGTACAACCTTCTTCATGATTCTTTATGTTTCAGCAAAATATATAAACCAAGACTGATATGATTGTTTATGGTTGATCCATCGGGAATTATTGCAAGCATAAATCAGTTTTTATCTATGATATTTTTAGGTTATGAAAGTCAACTAATAACACTTTTAGCATATTCAATTGGTATGGTTCTTTATGCAATAGTAATATGGCACTTTTATCGGAATTTGGCTAAGAAAGAAATATTCGAAAAGAAGGGAATTGGTGGATATGTTATAAAATATCTGATATTGTTCCCGCTGGTATCATTTTTATGGTTTTTATTACTTTCAGTTTTTTTGTTTCTTTTAGCAAAAAATATGTCTATTGAGAATGTGTTGTTAGCGTCTATAACTATTGTATCAGCTGTAAGAATGGCCGCATATTATAATGAAGATCTTTCTAAGGATCTGGCAAAACTAATACCATTTGTACTTTTGGGTATATTCATAGTTGATCCTACCTATTTTTCGATGGAGCTCGTAATAGAAAGAATCTCTACTTTTCCGCTTCTATTTCCTCTTGTTTTGAGATATTTATTATTTGTATATGTATTAGAGATTTTGTTAAGATTATTTAATGGAATCATATATCGTAATTCTGAAGAACCGAAACGCAGTTCTAAAGAACAGAAATAATAATTATGCAATTACATGAAGTTTATGATGAGATATCTGAAGATTGGTCTAATAAACATCAGAGACCACATCCAATAGAGATAATGAAAGTTAGTAATTGGGAAGGAAAAATACTTGATCTTGGCTGCGGTAATTGTGTTAATTTAACGATATTCAAGAATTCTGAATTATATGGTATAGATTTCTCAGAGAAAATGATAGATGAAGCTAGAATGTTTTGCACGAAGAATCGAATGATTGTTAATTTGCAAGTTGCGGATGCACGAAAAATACCATTTTCAGATCGTTTTTTCTCCTATATTATATACTCGAAGGCCCTTCAGCACATACATCCAAAGGAACATCTGGCTTCACTGAAAGAAGTTAGACGTGTTCTAAATGGGAAATGTTTTTTAGCGGTTTGGAATAAAAATACTAAAGAAAACTTAGCTAAAGGAAAAGAGATAATGGAACCATGGACATACAAAGGAACAACTTATGCAAGATATTATTATCTTTTTGATGAAGAAGAACTTCTAAAACTTGTAAAGAAAGCTGGTTTTAAAGTAGAACAAAAATTGACTGAAAATGATAGTCAGAACATATGTTTGGTCATATCGTAAGCTTTTAAAATTCAAAGAACAATTAATTCTTAGTTATGGCCGCGATCGTCCAGTGGTTAGGATGAAAGCCTGTGGAGCTTTTGACACGAGTTCGAATCTCGTTCGCGGCCCCATTATTGTGATCATCATATGTCAAAAGAATATGATATTGAAATGTGGAAAGATGTGTTGAATACTTTACCGGATTCTTATATAAAATGGTTTAAAGAAGAAGGAGAATATTTGCGTTCAAATATAACAAAAGATGCAACTGTTTTAGAAATTGGGTGTGGTGATGGGAGAAGTTTAAAGGATATACTTTCTGTAACGAAAAATCTTACTGGTATAGAACATGATAAAGAATCTATTGAAATAGTTAACAAAGAATTTTCAAAATATTCACAAGTTAAGATAATATTCGCTGAAGCTAAAGGTCTTCCTTTTGAAGATAAATCATTTGATTATGTAATATGTATGACTACGTTCGCTAACTTTGGAGATGATAAATTTAAGATTCTTGATGAAATGAAAAGAGTTATGAAAGATAATGGAACTATAATAATAAGTGTTTTCTCTGAGAATGCATTTGAGGAAAGAATGAAACTCTATAAAAAAGTTAATTTCCCAATAAAGAAAATAGAAGGAACCACAGTGCATTATGAGAGTAAGTATGATGTTGGTATTTCTGAGCAATTTACTGAAAAACAATTAAGAGAGATATTCAATAAAGCAAAGCTGAATATAATAGAGTTAAAGAAATTAGACATTTCATATATAGTTAAATTGAATAAATAATTTATTTCGCCAGAGATCGTATGATATCGGCTCTTGCTATAATACCGACAACTTTTCCATTATCTACAACAATTAATCTATTGATATCAATTCTATTCATAAGCTGAGCCGCTTTTGTAATATCTTCATTAGGAGCAATGGTTACAACATCTTTGTTCATAAATTCTTTTACTTTAATTTTTTTACAATGTTTTCCTTGTTTTAATAGTTCGATATTTGGCTTTTTTACAAATTCAAGGATTAAAGAAAATGATGATTGGTTATCAAATCTAATTTTAGGTAGACATATATCTATTGTTTTAAGCACATCTGATTCTGTTACAGTTCCTTTCAATTTACCATTTGCGTCTACAACAGGAACTCCTGTTATGTTATTTTTTGAGAATTTTTTAAGAACATCTTCTAGGCTATCCATTTCTTTAACAGATATAACTTTTTTAGTCATTATGTTCTTTACTAGCATAAACTAATTATTTCTTCGCTGTTATATAAATGTATTTTACAAATCTTCCTTTTCTTTCAACGATAATATCTCTGAAGCCTGCTTCCTTGAAAACAGTTTTTATTTCATTATCATGTTTTAAGAATGGATGTGTTGTTATTGTCGGAGCAATAATTGTGAGAAAGCTTGCTATTCCACCTGGGTTTAAACAGATATAGAGCTTTCTTAATTCTTTTCTCGGATTTATGAAATAGCTTAATGCTATTATAGAAATAATTTTATCGAACATATTTCTTTTGAAAGGTGCCGCCCGAGAAGTTTTAATGTATGTAATATTTGGTGTATTATATTTTAATTTTTTAATTGCTCTTTTCAATTGACCTTGAGATATATCAGCAGCAATTACATGCTTGGCTATACTAGATAATTTTTTTGTTAGTGCACCGCTTGCGCAACCATAATCTAATACAATATCATTAAAATCTATATTTGCATGTTCTATTGCTTCGTTTCTATGTTTCGATCGTATTAGTAATTTTAATACATAAAAATTATATATTGGTCCTATTCTATCGAAGAATTTTTCTATAAATTTACGATCTGTTTGCAACTTAATTATAATGTATGCAGGTATACCCAATAATATTAAACCTATGGCAAATAGGAATATATCAATTATATTTGATTCCTGCAACCATAGAATTGATAAATATATGAAAAATACAATTAGAGATGCTGGTCCTATTATTCCAAATGGTGCTCTGAAATATCTTTTTAATTTAGGTTTTGTTATTCTTAATTTGATAACTGATGCAAGAACTACTGAATACATTATTAGAACGAGTGGGAGTAATAATGACAGTAGGTAAGTATAATTCCCAAATGCAACTAGTGTTAGTAATATTGTCATTATTGTTTGAAGTAGTATTGCAATATGTGGTGTTCCATATTTAGGATGTATTTTTTTCACATCAGATATAAAGACATTATCTCTTGCCATTGCAAACAAAAGTCTAGGTGAAGATACTATCCATCCGGCAGCTGTTCCGATGATTGGAATAAATATAATAACAGATAGAATTTTTGCAATATCATTTCCAAATATAACGGCAGCCAAAGAGACAAGTGGTGCTTTTTCTAAACTAAATGTGCTCCAATTTATAACACCAAGTGAAACAACTGTTAATAAGATTGCTAATATTGATATGATTACTGTTGCTACAATAAGTGTTTTTGGAAGTATTCTTTTAGCATCCTTTACTTCTTCGGCTAGGAAAGTTGTAGTTTCCCATCCAAAATATGTTTCAGCTATAAAAAATATAGTAAGAAATATTGTAGATGCTGGAAATACAAAAAATGGAGTATAGTTGGAAGTTTTAATAAAAAATAAACCAGATATTGATAACAACAAAACTACGGATATGGTAGATATACCAAATAACATTACCATTTTTGAACTTTGTTTTATTCCACGGTAATTTATAAAATTGAAAAGCAATATGAAGAAAACTGATACTAATAAACTAACTAGGAATGATGCGCCAGGTAAAAGATAATAAACAGCACCCACGATTAACATTGCGGTAGTTATATTAGCAATAACCCATGAAATCCAACCAATTAGAAAAGAAGGCACTTCACCGAATGATTGTTTTACAAACTCATATGTTCCACCAGCTTTAGGGAACATACTTACAAGTTCTGCAAAATAAAATGAAATAAAGATTGCAACAATTGACATTATTATCCAAGACAATATTGAGGCCGGTCCTGAATGTAATGCACCAAGCGCGGGGAGAAAGAATATGCCTGTTCCGAGTATTGCATTTATTGTAAGAAGTAATAATGTTTTAAATCCAATATCTTTCTTCAATTGCGCCATAATAATTATTCAGAAATCCATTATATAAAGAATAATTGATAGTTAATTAGTCCAATTAAAAATAGAATGAAAATTGAAATAAGTATAATTCCATCGATTCTTCTACATTTTATTTTTGCTGTTAAAAATAGGAGAGCCATACCGGAAAACAGTAAGAATGCTATTAAAAAGTTAGCTACTGGGCCCATTAGTACCGTTCCAAATAATGAGGTAATGCCCATAACAAGTGTCATGTCTATAGCTGTTGCTCCCATGACATCTCCAATTGCCATTGAATAATTCTTTTTTCGGATGGCAACAATTGCTATTGATAGTTCTGGTACCGATGTTCCAATCGCGATAATACTTGCTCCTATCAATGCTTCAGGCACGTTAAGAATTTGAGAAATTGCTACAGCAGAATCTGTTAAGAACTTTGCACTAATAACAACAATCATTATAGAAAAGAAAGCAAAGAAAAGTGTTTTAACTGTTTCAACGGTTTTTAATCCAGTATATCTTTTAGTTTTAGTTTTAAGATGATAGTTACTTTTGTATACACTGTGGAAAAAGAGTACGAATACTATTATGCAAACTAAACCAAATATAATGTCTAATTCTCCTAGAAATAATAAAAACAGAACAATGATAGATACAACTGAAATAGATCTAACTATTTCTTTATAATCTTCTTTTCGTATCGATATGTTCGCTAGTAATAATATAACACCGAATACTAGAGATATATTCACTATACCAGAACCAAGAAGATTTCCAACACTAAGTAGTCCATTTCCACTAGCACTAGCCATAATACCAATGGTTATTTCTGGTAGTGTTGTAACCAATGATATGAATAGAAACCCTATAGCTAGTCTGCTTATTCCTAGTAGATGAGAAAGTTTTATGGAATATTTTATAGTCAAATTGCTTGATTTTACTAAAAACAATAATGAAATTAGTAAAGTTGTTATCTGAAATATCATATAAATACCTTAACTAATAATAAGAGTTTTTCAATATAAAGATTTGTAATACAGATACATCTTATTTATATTATAAATAACGATATAGAATTATGGACATTCAGTTAGCATTGGGCGCTCTTGCACTTTTTGGAGCTACAATATTTTTAGGATATATAGGAAATATAATTTTTGATAAAACTAAAATACCTGATATTGTTTGGTTATTAATATTTGGTTTGTTAGTTGGTCCAGTTTTTGGTCTTTTAGATAGAGCATTGTTTATAGCGGTATCACCACTACTGTCGGCTATTGCTATTCTATTCATATTATTTGACGCGGGACTTAATATGAATATATTTACTATCATACGTGGTGTGCCAAGAGCAACATTATTATCAGTAATGGGACTATTTTTATCTATTACTATTATTGGCGGAATAGCCATGCTTCTATTCAAATTTGATTTATTAACCGGATTTCTTTTAGGTGCAATATTAGGAGGAACATCTTCAGCTGGTGTCATATCACTTGTAGCTAGTTTAAAAATTAAGGAAGAAGTAAAAACATTATTAGAATTAGAATCAATTATTTCAGACCCTCTCTGTATAGTAATATCGATGGCATTAATTCAGACAATTACATCAACTGTAACAAATGATATATTGCATACAATAACTGCATCATTTTCAATAGGTTTAGTAGCTGGCGCTGTTGCTGGTTTGATATGGTTATTTGTGTTAGATTTTCTTAAAGGTAAACCATTTGATTATATGTTAACACTTGCTACACTATTTTTACTTTATTCGTTTGTTGAAACAATATCTGGTTCAGGTGCTATTGCAATGTTATTCTTTGGTATAATGTTAGGAAATGGAACAATAATAACAAAAGGATTAAAACTAAAAAAAGAAATTAGCATCGGGCCAATTATAAAAACATTTAATAACGAAATAACATTTTTTGTAAGATCATTCTTCTTTGTTTATCTTGGTTTGATAAGTAGTTTTAATCCGATATATGCAATATATGGAATTGCTATTTCAGTTGTTGCAATACTTATAAGAATTTTAGCTGTAAAAATTAGTATGTTTGGAACGAAGATAAGTGAAATGGAAATGAATATTGTAAAGATAATGACACCAAAAGGTTTGGCTGCAGCAGTTTTAGCACAATTGCCAATTCAATATGGAATGGAACAAGGATATTTAATTTCAGATATAGTTTTCATAGTGATATTATCTACAGTTATTTATTCTGCAATTGCAATTAAAGTTTTTTATAAGCCCGAAATAAAAGAAGAAGAAAAAAATTTGAAAACTGAAAAAGTTGAGAAAAAGCGTAAGCTTTAAAAAGGTTAATAACTTCTATATATTTACGCTGTGGCGGCGTTTAAGTTAGATTCGGCACCGAGTGCTAGGTATGAAAAACTTATTTCTGCTTACAGTTATAAAGTGACGTCAATAGTTAACATTTTTGGCTGATGTAGTAAGGATGTGCAAAGAACTTCTGTGTTAAAAATGACATAATAATAAAGTGCAATCCCGCACAATTTAATTCCGGTTGATCCTGCCGGAGATCACTGTTATCAGGGTTCGATTAAGCCATGCGAGGCGAGAGGTGAAAGACCTCGCCGAACTGCTCAGTAACACGTAGCTAACCTAATCTTAGATGGAGGATAATCTTGCGAAAGTGAGGCTAATACTCCATAGTTGTCGAATACTGGAATGTATCAACAATAAAAGCTTCGGCGTCTAAGAATGGGGCTGCGGCGTATCAAGCTGTTGTGAGTTTAAACTACTCACAAACTTATAACGCGTAGGGGCCATGAAAGTGGGAGCCTCGAGATGCCTTCTGAGACATGAAGGCAGGTCCTACGGGACGCAGCAGGCGCGAAAACTTTCCAATTCATTAGCGTGTGAGAAGGGAACCCTGAGTGATTATGCACAGCATAATCTTTTCTTTAGTCCAAAAAGCTAGAGGAATAAGTGGTGGGCAAGACAGGTGCCAGCCGCCGCGGTAATACCTGCGCCACAAATGGTGATCACGATTATTGGGTCTAAAGCGTCCGTAGCTGGTTTATCAAGTTCCTGGTGAAATCTGGCAGCAAACTGTCAGGCATGCTGGGAAAACTGCTAAACTTGAGATCGGGAGGGGGTGGGGGTATTCTGTGAGTAGGGGTTAAATCCTTTAATCCACGGAGGACCACCGGTGGCGAAGGCGCCCACCTGGAACGAGTCTGACAGTGAGGGACGAAAGCGTGGGGAGCAAAACGGATTAGATACCCGTGTAGTCCACGCTGTAAACGTTGTCCGCTTGTCGTCACGAACTCTACGTGAGTTTGTGGTGACGGAGCGTAGGTGTTAAGCGGACCACCTGGGGAGTACGGCCGCAAGGTTGAAATAGTAGAAGTTCCATTAATCATTTATATGAAAATAAAACCTGATTTGGCATATCTTGTTGGTGCTTTGAGAGATGGCAGCGTCTTCTATGAAAAATCAAGCCGCAATTATATCGCAGTTTGGTATGAGGAAGATAAACGATGGTTGAAAGAATCCATTTCTAAACGTTTAAATAAATTGTTTGGAAAACCTGGATGGTTGTTAAAATATAAACAAAAACATCATCGTATTAGATTTTCATCAAAGCTGGTGCATAATATGTTAATTAATGAGTTTGATTTTATATCACCGCAAAAATATTGGTCTACACCAAAAATAATCAAGCATGCAAATAAAGATATCATAAAAAATTATATTGCTGGATTTTTTGATGCTGAGGGTGATATAAGTATAAAAGACAAATCTCTTGGATTTAGTCAAAAGAATAAAGAATCCTTGAAATTTATTCGTAATTGGCTAATAAATAACAAAATAGAATGTAGCAAAATTTTTATTGCCGATAAAAAATCAGAAACAAACAGGTTTTATATTTCTAAAATAAATAATCTTTTAATATTTAGGAGGCTCATACCATTTGAGCATCCAGATAAATTACATTTATTGGAGCTTCTATTACAACGAACTTAAGGGAATTGGCGGGGGAACACACAAGAGGTGGAGACTGCGGTTTAATCGGATTCGACGCCGAAAATCTTACCAAGGTTGACAGCAGAATGAAGGTCAGGCTAAAGGTCTTACCAGACACGCTGAGAGGTGTTGCATGGCCATCGTCAGCTCGTACCTTGAGGCGTGCCGTTAAGTCGGTTAACGAGCGAGACCCACGCCATCATTTGCTACCACATTTTATCTTTGGAGTAATCCGAAATCAAAAATGTGAGCACTATGTTGGGACCGCTGCTGATAAAGCAGAGGAAGGAGTGGGCAACGATAGGTCCGTATGGCCCGGATACCTTGGGCTACACGCGGTCTACAATGACTAGGACAATGCGATGCAACTCCGAAAGGAGAAGCTAATCGCCTAAACCTAGCCTCAGTTCAGATTGAGGGCTGTAACTCGCCCTCATGAAGCCGAAATCTCTAGTAAGCGAGCGTCATAAAGACAGAAAGTTCATTAAATCTATAAATAGTAGTTACCGATATATTTATTATATCGGTGATTATTATTGAATACAAAGAGATTGAAAAGTTATGCACTGAAACTCTGAAATATATAAATAATAAAAAATATGAAGAAATATTATCAGAAGATCCACAGAAACTGCTTGTTTTTCGTTTGATGTTAAACATTAACCAACGAAAGCTTGCTAATTTACTTAATGTGAGTCAGGGTACAATATATGCAATTGAAAACGGAAAAAGAAAAAAACTAAACATAAAACTTATAGAACGAATAGTAGAAATGATAAATAAGTTAGAAATTATTGCAGATACCGACACATTAACTAAAAGATATTCTGATATTGCAAATAAAGGAAAATTTCAAGGCGAATACGCAAAAAGAATGAGTTTTAGAGCATCAAAAGAAAGATCAATTAGAGGAGCAGTAAATAAAAAACCAACAAATCAAGAAAAGAAATTTATTATTGAACTTGATAAAATTGGGGTACAGTATACTTTTAATGGTGTTGTAACTATAGAAAACTCTAGAAAATTTGTAGTAGATTTTATATTTCCGTCTCAAAATAACCCAAAGGTTATAATTGAGATGAAAGAACTTAAATCAAAATATAGAAAGAGACTGCAAGCAACCGAACTTGCTTACAAGGCAATTAAAATGCGACAACATCATACAAATATTAAAATGATAGTTGTTCTCGATGGTATTATAGAAAATGAAGTAAAAAAACATACTTGAAACAGAATATGACAAAATATTTATAAATAAACCAATTGAAGATGTAATATCTTCAATAAAATTATATTTATGAATTTTCTGTTGTGATATCGTTCGCTGAATACGTCCCTGTTCTTTGCACACACTGCCTGTCAAACCATGCGAGTAGATTTTTGGTGAGGCTTTACTTTAATAAAGTCGAGCCAAAGACCTGTGAGTGGGGTTAAGTCATAACAAAATGACCAGCAGAATTTTCGATTGATCCTTAATGATTGAAGAAAAGGCAGCAGACTTTGTGTCTGACTGGAGGTGATATGAGAGGATTTAATTTTTCTAACTGTTGGCATTTTATGAAAAGGTAGCCGTACTGGAAGGTGCGGCTGGATCACCTCCTATAATATATTAACTTTAACATAGAATTTGCAAAACATCCTTATTACATTCAGCTGATTGTTATTCTAAAAAATGAATTGATTAGTGTTAAGAATATTTTTTAATTTTTATTAAGCAGATTCATGAAATAATAAATCTACTTGTTTGTTGTCCATTATTTTTTCCATTGATTCTAAATTAAAAATAGATTCTGGGTCTTTGTCATTTTTGTATATAACTGTTAGCATTTCTGGTGATGCTGTTTTTCTTCTTAATTTTCTTTTTTCTGTGGAAGATTTTAATACTCTTGGCTTTTCATTTGGATCTATCCAATAATCAATAGTAGCTTCACTACAACCAACTTCTCTAGCTATTCTTGCTCGCATTAAAATTCCACTATATTGCCCAGTCTTATTTGTATATTCTGGGTTTTTTGCTAGTTCTAATATTTGATCACGATAAATACTTTCACGACCTCTTGTTTTCATATTTTAAATTAGAATTGAAAGGAATTTAAATCTATAGAATCATATGGTGGATTTAGGGTAATGTGACTAAAGTATGAGGCGGATTTAATCATTCACCATATTCTTCTAACAATTCTTCTGTAGATTTGTTAAAACATTCTTCACAGTTTGCTTCACTTTTTTCAATACCATTAACATCTCTAAATTTATTTCTTCTTGCTGGTCCTCTACACCATCTGCATTTTACCATTTTATCACTTCTTTCTTCTTTACCATAAGAATTATATTATTTCAAACATTTTATATGTGTTGTATATATTCAGAAATTAATTTTGGGTGAAGCCTTTTCTAAAGAGTTCAGTGGTGTGGTGGACCCATGAAAATGATTAGTTTTTTAAATATTTTTTATAGTTTTTTAGATATCTTTTGAAGATATGATTTAAAAATGGATATGGATCTTTGTTAATTTGTGATCTTTCAAGCGCATTATAATAGTTATTTCTATTAACATATGTGATATCTAGCATAGGATAGTTATGTTTTTTAAGTACAAAATTCATTATTAGCCTTGATATTCTTCCGTTTCCGTCTCCGAACGGATGAATCGAAACAAATTTCAAATGAGTTAGAGCAGCTAATTCAACTGGATGTAATATATTCTTATTTTTTTCGTACCATTTGAAGAAATCTTTTAGCAATGCATTTAATTCGATAGCTAAAGGAAATTCTACCTTTGATCCGCCTACAGCAACTTCATAATTTCTTATGCCCCCAGCAATGTCTGGTTTTGTATCATTTAGTAGCATTCTATGCCATTCGAGAACTGTTCCAAGATTAATATCTTTTTTATATTTCAATATTTCATAAAATACTCTTTTATGGCTTTCAGCTTCTTTAATATCTTTAATTGGCTTTCCAGACGGAGTTATTTTATCATGAAGTAAATTTGATGTGTCTCGATAAGATAGTGTTCCTCCTTCTATCTTATTTGTATTATATGTGAATTTAATCATGAATTGTTCAATTTGTTTTTCTTTAATTGATTCTGGCAGTTTTTCAAATTCATTTTTATAGTTTTTGCTTATTATATCAAATTTATTATACCATTTTGTTTTATAAATTTCAAATAGAAACATTTTTTTAATCTTTTCTATGTCTTTAGGAATAACCTTTCCAAGATATTTTTCTCGTTTTTCAACTTTCTTATCTATCTTTATGCTGTGTTCTAGGTAGTAGTATGTTTGATTGCCAGTTGTTCTTTTTCTGATTGTTACCATAGATATACCTTACCCCTATTTATATATAAATATACTGTTTTTAGATAAAAGGTAGTGGTAAGTGGACTCAGGGTTCTTTTATCAAAAACGTTTAAATCCCCCACAGAAATTAGAAATTAAAGAACTATCAGTGATATTTGGTCTTATATTCAGGATATAATTCAAGCAATTCTTTTTCGAACTGTTCATTTATTTTTTTGGCATTTCTTATACCTTGTTTTGCACGGGGCATTATACTTATCCAAAAACCAGACAATACAATAGTAAAAATAATTCCAACGATAATAGTATAGGTGCTCCATCCATTGAGGGCATAAATAAAGGAATATACAGATATCATAAGTGCTGTTGTAGATACCAAAGTTGCCAACATAAAAGTTGACATGCTCATTACATAATCTCTGTTACTTCTATCAAGTTCAATCATAAATTTCTTATCTTCTTTTGTTCTTTTCATTCTTTTCACCTTAAATATTATTTATCATCAATTCTTATAATCTTATTTCCTTTTCCAACCAGGGAATATTTTCACCGTGTTTCCTTCTCCAAAAGATGTCTTCCCATATGTAATTTGTAGCAAGAGCAGACCATTCGCCCCAATGACTATTCACATATTCTATTATTTTCTCGGTAGGGACCAGTTTCTTATTGAACAAGAGTTTTGAATATATCTTCTGTTGCCAAGGCGAAACGTGTTCAAAGATATCATAATGATGCAAAGCTTCATGCAACAGGATACGTGCTGTTTCTGGACCAACTCCATATAACTTCATCAACTCTTTCTTAGCATCCTCTACTGGCATCTTTCTCAATTTGGATTCGTCAATACCTTCTTTCACAAAGGTTTCAGAGAGTTTTATGAACAGTTTAGTTCGATATCCTACCTTCAATGCTTTCAGATCTGTTTCAGAAGCTTTTATCATTTTTTCAGGTTTCCAGAACTCATAAACTTCTTTACCATCAAACATAACCTTAGTTCCATATTTCTTCAGCATAGCTTCTGTCATCTGAACTGTTCTTCTAACAGTAGCATTTTGTAGGAATACTCCTACCATTAAAAGACCGTATAAATCATGAGTACAGCTTCCATGCATTCCATACCATTTCTCTATGAACGGAGAAAGTACCTTGTCGTTTTTGAATCTTCTAAAGAACTCTGAAATATCACGATTAAACTCAAGCCTATAATCCAATTCATCAATAATTTCCTTCATTTCGTTCTTTGATAAATTAGATTTATAGGAGATACTAATCTTGATTTTTGGCTTGTTTATTGTTCCAAGGCTCTCCATTTTTATTCCATATACCTTGTTCTTGAATCTCATTGGAAACCAGTATTTCCCAGCCTCATATTTACTGAGAGGGTCGGGATAGTGAGATGGTTTGAAAATCGTAGCATTAAAATTATAGGGTGGTTTTGGTTCTATTACCAGTGTTTTTTTATTGTTTAGAACTATCATATCTAATCGCCAATCAAACTAATTTCATTATTTAAGATTAGTAAAGCCTGATTATCAGTTAATGGAATTATTTTATATTTTAGCTTCTTTCTAAATTCTTCGATTATCTCCTTTTCGGCTTCCTTATAATGTGGCGATATAACAATATCGGTTAGATTCAAACCTGTAAAATCTGTCATTTTTACGTCATTTGAATCAAACGGAATAGATATTTCTATACTTGGTCCTGCAATGATACTTCCGACACTTACTCCAAAATAAAGTTTCCCATTTTCTACAAATTGCTTTATTATGTTATCAAATCCTGTTTCTCTAACTTTCTGCAAAAGATATGGTGTATTTCCTCCGCATACGTAAATTACATCAAATCCTTCAACTTCTTCATATGAAATTTTATGATCTAAATTAAAAACCTTTATATTTTCATCTTTTACACCTATATCTAAAAGTTCTTTTTTAGATTTATCAACATAAAATAATTCTTCTTTTGTTCTGGAAGCAGTAGGAACAAATATTACTTTAATGCCAGACTGAGACTTGTTTACTAATTTTAAGAACTCTTCAGTTATCTTTTGATTAGATAAACCAGCTGAAGTTAAGATTATTATTTTCATTCATTCACCTTAAAATTCTTCTCAATGTCTATACCCATGTCGTTTTTGAATTTTCTAACCTTATCACAAGGAAATGATGAACATTTACTACAATTATCAATATCTTTGTTTTTACAACAAGATTTTATAATACAATCGCCACATCCTCCACCATCATGACAGCCAACACAACGCATATGTTTTTCAAACCAAACAAGACCTTTTTTGAAATCTTGATAATTAAACTCTTCTTCTCTTGGTTCATGTTCTTGCCAATGATCTAAATTTGATTCTTCAACTGATTTTATTATTTCTTTTGTCTTTTCGGCGAACTTATCTTTGAATTTAACGCATTTTTCACAATCTATCCCGCAACATGCTATTTCGCTCATTCATTTCACCATATCAATATATTGTAGAATTAACTTAAATGTTTGATTCAAGGTTATTCAATGGGTTTATATTTTAATTAAATCAATTATTATCATGGCATCAGAAGAATATATGGTGAGTTATTTAGAGAACGAATTGATTCCGCGATTTACTATTCAAGAAAATTACATTTTAAAGCGAACACTACGCACAACTAAGTATTTTGATACATTAGATAAAGCCGATCTAACAGATGTTGCCAATGAATTAAAAATGTCTTTAGATGATATTAGTGATACTCTTCTTAAAATTACCAAAGGTTTATTTGATAATTTAGAACATGTGGTAGAAAACAAGCCATTTCCAGTTCTTGAACAATATAAATTGGAAATATAACACTCGATTCTAAGAGCTATTATAACTCTTCTTACCCATCAAAGTAGTGAATATAAAGTTTTCTATACAACTAGTCTTATGCTGAACCTAGTAAATCTACTGCTAACCAGAAAATGTAATTATGAATGCTCTCATTGCATCGGAACCTATGGACCAGACTCTGAAGGAAAACTAACCTTAGAGCAAGCTAAATACTATATAGATCAACTTCCTGAACAACAAACAATAGATCTTAATCTAACAGGTGGAGAACCTACTCTATATAATGAGTTAATAGATGTTATCCAGTATGCAGATAAAGTAAGGGAAAAAACTAGCTATCCAAAGAAAATACTCATGATAACAAATAGTTGGTGGGCAGAAAATAAATGGAAAACCGATCTTGAGATTTTGGTAAGAAATTTAATATTGATACGAATTTATAGTCAAATTCAGAATTGATAACTTTTGTATATCATGTAATATATCTTATGTATCAAAATCATATCAATCATATCAGTGAACAATATTCATTAAAATTGTTCAGTGGACTGAAAGCTTTATAAACGTCAAATACTATGCTATTTATATGATATCAACAAAAGAAAAACTAACAGGACTGTTCTATGAATTTAAGGAATTAGAACTAGAAACAGGCATAGAAAGGGCTATTGCTTCAAATATAAAGGAATTTTTAAACAAACGCCATATACTTGCTATAACAGGAGTAAGAAGATCGGGTAAAACAACGATAATGCATCAGTTAATGGATTATTTAATTAAATCAAACATACCAAAGGAAAATATTATTTATTTTAATTTTGACAACAAGAAACTCTATCCATTAAACGGAGATGAGCTTGACATATTTCTTGACACATACATGGAAGAATTCTCAGTATCAAAAAAACATAAACTTTATCTGTTTTTAGACGAAATCCAGAATATACCAAACTGGGAAAGATGGATAAAGGGAATTTATGACACAAAAACAAATATTAAATTTATAATATCTGGATCATCGGCAACACTCCTAAGCTCTGAATTAAGCACATTACTGACAGGCAGAAATCTGAAATTTGAAGTATTTCCATTTAGTTTTTTTGAATATTTAAAATATAAGAAACTCGCTTACCAATCATTAAATGAACTAAAGTTTTCTTCCAAAAAAATCCCATTAAAGAAATTATTCAAAGAATACATTGAATATGGCGGATTCCCGGAAGTATTTGATTACAAGAAAAAGAAATATCTATTGCAGTCTTATTATGAGGATATAATTCTAAAAGACGTTGTAAAAAGATTTGAGATAGAATCTTCTAAAACAATAGAAGACCTGGCTTCTGTATTAATGGCCAATATTTCAAACTTGATAAGCTATAATAAATTAAAAGATACTTTGGATTCTTCTGTAAATACTGTTAAAAATTATATGAAATATTTAGAAACAGCATACTTATTTTTTGAAATGAATATTTTCTCATATTCAATGAAAAAACAGATTGTAAATCAGAGAAAGGTCTATTGTATAGATACTGGTCTAAGAAATGTTGTTTCATTTAGATTTTCAGAAGATATTGGCAGGATAGTTGAAAATATTGTATTTATTGAGCTAAAAAGAAGAGATAAGGAAATTTATTATTGGAAAGACAAAAATGAAGTGGACTTTATTGTAAAAGAAGGTTTAAAACCTAAGCAACTGATACAGGTTTGCTGGGATGTAAGCGATAAGAAAACAAAGCAAAGAGAAATAGATGGATTGCTGGAAGCAATGAAAAAATTCAAGTTAAGGAAAGGCCTGATTATAACAGAAGATTATGAGAAAGAGGAGAAAGTTGATAATAAAACAATAAAGTATATTCCTTTATGGAAATGGTTATTAGAATAATGGGTTATTCAAATTTGATGAAATATATCCATAAGGCTTAGACAAGAAAAACATAAGCGTATCTGTATAGATCTGTTATGTTGATTTATCTACTATATTGTTGATTTTTCAACTGTATAAAATATTTTAATTAAATTTCTATTCATCATCCTTAATCAAATCTAATTTCTTAAATCTTTCCCACATCTCTTCAGGACTCTCTTTATTTATTAACATTAATCTTGCGGGAGAACCACTAGTTTAGCTATGGTGGACTCAGGGTACACGTATCAAAAACGCTTAAATCCCCCACGAAATTAATCAAATTTCAAATAAGTTTCTATTGTTCCTTATCTTTGGAAACTTGATTTTCATATATTTTTCAAATGACCCCCCAAGCATAATCTTGTAATTCTTTATCCATTCATTTTGTTTGTTTCCTTTCTTTGATAATTTTTTGAGCTATTTCGTTAAATAGTTGTATCGTTTTTAAATTTATTTCATTTTCAAGAAAATCTTTAGCTTCTTCAGCAATTTTATCAATGTCTTCTTTAACAAGTGCTTCTTCGTTATGATGAGCCATCCTATTTCGTTTTTTATTTAATGTTCTAAAGCTTTTGAATGCTTCATGTGATATCAGATTTGAAAAGTATGCAATATGTATTAAATGATTGAACGTCAGATTATCTATATAGTTTTCATCAATATCTTTATCTCTTGGTACGCCCCTTATAACTTTTCCAGGTATACGTTTAATTTCAGTGATTTCAAAATCTTTAGTGTTTAATTGTGTTAACATATTTTTTAATCTTTCTTCAATTTTAACATGTAGATTTATCATGTTATGTAAATAATCTTTATCATATTCTAATCTAAATTGTTTTTCTCGCTTCTTTCTAAATTCTTCAAGTGTTTTTCTAATTATTTCTGCGGGATCAACTTCATTTGTTTTCAATAATTTCTCTGTTTTTTGATTATGTTCGTTGACCATTTATCTAATCACCATTTTTTTTTAGATATCTCTCCAATCTTTTTTGTAATATGCGTTTTTATATTTTTTTCCACATTTTTCAAAAACTTGGTTTTATCGTCAATAATTGATATACACACAGAAGATATGACACCTAATATAAATCCAAATACCATGAATATGACACCCATATTGATTGCTATTTTAATTTGTTCTTGGAGCACTTTTTCTTCATTTTTATAGCTGAAATATATTCTTGAATTGGTATTAATCTTTTCATTGTTCCAATTCAAAAATAGTCTTTCCTGACAATTACTCTCTCCTATAGAACTACATGGTAAAACCGACATGAAAGTTTCTAAATTATCAAGATTATTAAAATAATACCCGAGAGGAGAATAATAAAAAAGATTGAAATTTTCTACATCATGTTTATATTTGATATCATCACTTATGACGTAGGTGTATATTAGAGATCTTTCATAGGTATAATTTTCTATCACATATTCACATTCTATATGAAGATCGATAGGAGAAGAATGTATTGTACTTACGCTAACAGTTTTATCTTCTTGTTCATATATGAACTGAAAATCATCTTTATCCATAACTATTTTTTCATCTGTTTCCGCATGTGCATTACTTATTTTAAAGTCTTTAATTTTTTGGTTTTCTTTTACAAAAAACACAACTTCCTCAGTTTCAGTATCATTAGGAAGATTTATTATGGTTAAAACTTTTGCATCACGACCTTCGGATAAATAGATATACTGCCCAATGGTAGCATCATCATTATTTGACATGCCCTTTAATCCATCTGCATAAATCAGTGGTGAAATTATTAAAATAAAAAATAATGTTACAATCAATAGTTTTTTCATTTAATCACTATTTTTTCATCATATTGCCCAGATGTATTAGAAATAATTTTAATTATCTCCTCAATACCCATACTACCATTAATAATTTTCTTATAAAAGTTAAAAATATCAAGTGTTGTTAATACGCAAATATCATTTCTTGTAGCAAGATCCAATAGTTCTTTTGAGAATGCGTCCTTTCCTGTTCTTTCACTCAAATCTTCATCACGATACGCATTAGCTATAAAAAGTAATTTTTCACTATCTTCTTTAATTTGAAGATGTTGCAAGAGTTGCCCATAATTTTTATCATTTCTGCCAACAATTCCCTTAGAACTTGTAACTTCTACCGTAAATTTGATTCCATATTTAGTATTTATAATGAGATCTCTTTTTGCACCACTTTCTGTTTTCTCTACACTACAACCCATTTTTTGAAATATATATTTTATACTATGTTCCAACTGTTTACCAGAACCATATAATAGCATATTGATGATATTAAATTCTCTATTTGCTTTCTTTAATTCTATGGTTTTATCTGCATTTTCTTTTATTTGTTTTTCTATATCCTTTTGTTGCTCCAATTTATATTTTTCTATCCAATCCGGTATACCAAAGACATCGCCAACATCTTCTTTGTTTAAATCATAATACTTATTTCCTATTTGAAATAACTGTTTAATTGCTATTGCATCGGTTCCATTCTTTGTATATAAAAGCTCATTTTGTGGCAAAAAAATTAAACTTCCGTTTAGAACCTTAACGATCATAGCTATTGGTTCTCTTGTTTCTGTTACAGTAGCAAACACATCAGTATCTCCGGGAGCGAATATGCCAAAGCCCATTGTTCCTTCACGATTAGAAAACTTAGTCAGCCTCATGGTTTTATAATATTGCTTTACATTGCTAAAATATTCTTTTATAAGATTATCCTTTGAAAGCAGTGTATAATTAGAACCAATTCCGTCAGAAAAACCAAATGCTGGCATATTACCTTTTGATGATAACCATGAATAATTATATTCATCTTCTTCATGATATGAACTAATATGAGATAAAATCATTTTATCTTTATGATTCAAGCAAATAACAATACCTCCAGAATTTAATATTTTGGTTATTTCTTCTCTTTTCTCACTAAAAACCGCTAAATCAAATTTTCCAACATCCATATCTAATACAACTATACCAAAATCTGATAGTTTAGTTTCATTATTTTTCCACTCATCTATTATTATATCTGAATCTCCTATCTTTCCCCAAATCTTCTTGTTAGAAAGAACAAGCATTTTAGTCATACAAACCATCTATTAATTAAATATGAAAGTTTATAATCTTATCTAACTTAACTAAATTATTTTATTATTTTAACGTTTCAATCTTAATCAGAACCTTATCTCCAACTTTAACTCTGTTAGCTTCAGCCCATTCTTTAGGCACAGATATGCCCAGAGCATTACCTACTTGTATAATCTTGCCAACAGACATATACACTTTCTTATCGTTTTGAGTCTTAACCATAAATAACCTTGTTATAACTGGTTTATAAAAATAAGGTATTTGTTCTTGCAAGGCTTTTTAGAAGCATATAGGGTTTTAAAATTAGTGCTAATTTTCTATAACATATTTGCTTACCAAGACCAATTCTTTATTTTTGGTATTTTATATTCTATAAGAAACTTAAAGGTGGTGACTCTTTTGTAAAGCGTTTGAGTATAATATAATTATGTATTCGTCTATTTAAAGTTTTCCATCATGCAAACATTAGTCTCTTCATATAAACTATAAATTCTTTTGACTATTATACTTTCTTTATTAATCTGATAAAAATTAATTTTACCAACAGTTTTTTTTATTATAATTAGATCATATTTTAAAAGTTGCGGTAAAATTAATTTAAGAGTTGAATAGCCAACATTAGCATTTTTGCAAATTTCTATCATACTCCAAGATTCTCTATCATTTTCTATTAGAAAATCTATAACTTTATTAATAGGAGAATCTCCCATAACTTCTAAAAAAGAAGTTTTAATATTGTCTCCACCAATCAACATTGCCATACCCATTCTATATCACCCCATATATTAAATTGTTGGTTTGAGAGTTCGCCACTCTCTCAAACGCTTGACATTTTGTTTCTGCCATTCGCTCTGGATTCAGAGCGATAGCTCCTTTGGGTTTATTTGCCCAAACTATTAGACCTAATTTAATAAGGCGATCAACTGCTGGTCCAATTAAGCCTCGCTCATGTGATTTCCAACCGCATCTCGATAAAGTCACCACCTTAATGTGATGCGATCCTATTATTCTACGAGCAAATAGCTTCCGCAAAACGGCTTTGTCAACTTCTTCCAATTTGATCACCTAACCGTTTTGTTTAGCCAGTTTATTTGGCTTATAATAGTTGTTTTTTAACTATTTAAATCTTAGCCCTGTAGGGCTATAAATTATTACAATCAAAAACATATATACTTTTACTCTTTTGGTTGAATTTAGAAGCTCTTTAAACTTTGTTGTTATTTGAAATAAGGTTAATAATTATGGTTTGAGTATTAGAATCTTTCGGCACTCCAATTTGAGTAAAAATCAATAAATGTTTAAAGTGAAATAAATGATGAGAAATCATTTCCATTTCAGATGGTTTGTTATATTTAGATACATGGCAAACATATGTCTCAATATCAGTATCCTCGTAGCGATCTTTTAGCATATTTATTAGATTTTCTGAAAATGCCTTGCGTTCAATTGCTGGATTAATTTTTTTCATCTTTCTCCACTTTCTAATATCATATTGAATTCGAAAACAAGCGAATAATATTCTATCATGTTCAAATTCCTTTATCAATGCAAGTATGATATTGAATAATATTTCATTTTTCTTAGCCAGTTCTTCTGGGCTGATTAAATCATTCTTTGGAGAGATGACGATTTCTTGATTTTTAGAATAGCCTTTGATTTTATAAGACCAACCCAGTTCATTTTCATAACAATTTAGATTTTCATCAACTTCATTTAACTTAGAACTCGGTGTAATGATATGAACATCAGCTCTGATCCATTTATTCTTAGAAATATTCTTTGTTTTTGTCATAATAACACCGGCAGAATAACTCTCTGTAAATAACAGCTTATTTCTGCCACTTAAATCATTTTATATCACACATAATATATTTTCAGTATATGGTATATTTTTAAACATTCTTATCAATATTTGTCTATGAAAAAAGAACCTATTATATTCACACCAGAAGAAATCGCTAAACATGAAACCCAAAGAAAACTATATATGCCAAATAGAATTAAGGTTCTGTTTATTGCCGAAAGCCCACCAGAAAGAGGTTATTTTTATGAAACAGAAAAAAGTTTAAAAGATTCACTGATAAAATCAATAATAATGGCTAAAAGAATGAAATTTGATGAAAATTTTGAGAAAAATAAATTAACTAAAGATTTAAAAGAAAGTTATTTAAAAGAACTTAAAGAGACGGGTTGGCATCTTATAGACGCAGTAGATGATATGTGTATTGCAGGTATGCATCAAAATAAAAAGAAAGAAATTATAGGTAGAGAAGATCATATTGGAAATCTTAAGAAAAGAATAGATGAATTTAAATCAAAAGATATTATTAATTCTGAAACAAAGATTATTCTAATATCGGCTACTGTTTATCAGGTGCTTCATGATAAAATAAAAATTACCAATACAAAACAGATTAACTTTCCGTTCTTTAGTATTGAAAAAACTGCAAAGGCAATAAAAGAATTATTGGAGGATAAATTATGAAATGTTGGAAATGTGAGAAGGATTTTAAGAAAAGTCTACTAACAAAAATAAATGAACCTACGACATTAACGGCTGACAACGAAGGACCTGAAACTCTCGAATTTCCTCATATGCAAGTATGGATATGTCAGAAGTGCATAAAAATACTTAAATAGTATTGAAACCAACGCTAAACAGTGAATTTTATGAGAAATGAAAAAGCTATACAAGAAGAAACTAAAATCAACAAAGAAATCGATAAAACGACAAAGAAATTAAACATGCTCCTTGATAAGAGAATGCAGATTGCAAAGAAGAATCGATAGTTTTAGATGTGTTTTGATGAAAGGAATACGGATGAAGAAAGTAAAGGGAAAGAACATGATCGCATGCAGACATAAAAAAGAAGCTTCAGAAGACGTTGTTCTAAACGACGAGACTAAAGTTAAGATGTGCTCTAAGTGTGCCAAAGCATTCATTAAAGGACTGAATGAACCAAAGAAAACTACTCTAAAAATACCAAAAGGTTCGGTGATTGAGATCAAAGACGGACAGATTACTATCATGAAGAAAGATTCTGGCAAGGTTGATTTTAATGGAATAACGATACCGCTTAGAACGGTAAAGATGCTCGAGAAGATATCGGGAAAGAAGCTGTCTACGGGAAGAAGAAAAGAAGCTGAAATCGTAGTGAATATGATGAGAGACGAAACGGTTCGTAAGAAGTTACAGGCGATGGGAGTCCAGAACCTGAAAGACATGGGTTTGGAATCTATGGCTGACAGAGTAGAGAAAGATAATAAAAGACTATAATTCTAAAAAGTTACTTCTTATGAAATATTGTTGTAAACTTATTATTAAGTATTGTAGTATAAACCACATACAAAAAAGCGATTAATAATATTATTTCAACAAGAGTGATTATGCTTATTGAGAATGTTGTGAACAGCACGTATAACAAAAGAAACGAGATTACCAGTGATATCCATCCTGCTATGTTTTTTACTGCATTTTTTGCCATAAAGATAATTAATGTTTATTGAATATAAAGCTTATTTTGTAGAAATTAAAGAACTGTAAGTTTTACTCGCCGTCTTGAATTTAGTTAGTGTTTATATTCTGTTTTTAATAACATTAAAGTCCTATGATTCAGCTTACAGATAAACAATATGAAGATCTTGTTAATGGTTATGAGAAGTTCAAGAAACTCGAAAGGTTAGGGATTACTACTATTTAGAACCTTAGTGGTAGCCCAGCTTCTTTAGTGCGTCTAATTATATTCTCCTTTTAGGCGATTTCATAATTTTCTTAAAGACTGGAATAGCTGGTATTGCTCTTGTTACTATATTTTTTAATAATAAAATTACTACAAATAAATAAAAGCTAAATGCGTATTCATCTGCAAAAAGTAATTGTAATTTATATACAGGTATCCCAACTATACTTGCAACTGGATAAATAATAAGTAATATAATAATTATAATCCTCTTACGTAAACTATATTTTTTTATTTTACTTGCTTTAATATATCTTCCATTTTTTAAAATTACAGCCTCTTCCATGATTATTAGTGCTAATAAAACAGATAATGCCGCTACAATTAAAAATATAAAATTTAAATTAGTTTTTTCAATGAAAAACAAATGTAGAAAAAAGAGTAATAGTGGTAGAGGCACCAGACTTTTGTTTAGCATTTCATCCGAATCAATCATTTCAAATCACATATCAATTATTGATATTCGTAGGCCTGTTTTATTAATTCTAATGCATATGGTATGTCTTCTACACTCTCAACTTTAAATTCTCTTGTTACTGACCAATTTCGACCTGATATATCTTTAGTTATTTTTTTCGGATCTGTAAAACTTTTTTCATCTACCCGTAAATGTAATGTTAAATTTGTTCTATATACATGAATAGATAAAAATGTGGTATTAACAACATATTTTATATAACCTATTGTATAACCTTCTTCAATATCATTTCCTAAGTTCAATACTTGTGTTCTTAATTCTTCTAAAATTTGTTTAGTAGAATCATCGGCTTTTACTAAATGTTCTTCATATGTTATGTTTCTCTGTGTAGAGGCAGGGCTTTTCCTTTCGGTTAATCCTATTTTTTCACGATGTAAATCTAACTCATTTTCATGATATGAATAAGTATAAACTTCTATATCTGTGTTTAAATGTCTGATTAAACTTTCATCCCACTTAGAAAAAGATTTTGCTATGACAATTAATCTAATTCCTTGCGACCAATCAACTGTAAGACTATTTAGTTCCGGAACAGAATCCTTTAGTTTTTCAAATTCGGCCTTCGTTGATTGTTGTGATAACCAGTCGTAATAAAACACAATTTGATTTATTATGGATTCATCTTTTTCACGTTTATACTCAATTATACACGGAATGCCATCTTCAGATAATGCTAAAGTATCTATTTCGCCTTTAGGCATTTTATATTTACTTCTAATAAGATAAGCTTTTAAAAGTTGTGGGAGATATTTTTCTATTATTCCTTGTAATTCAGCTTCACCCTTTGTGCCTGCAAAGGTAATTTCTTTGATTATATCTCCGGTTTTGGTGTTTATTCTTGCCATAAATAGATATTATTTTTAAACTTTTTATAACTATGTATTTAAAACCTCAGCGGTAATCCTGATTCTTTAGCACGTCTAATTATCTATTTATCAAACTTTGATCCAAATTTTCTTCAATCATCTTTTTTTCATCAGATTTAATATCATAAAGGTCATATACAATCTCATTTATTTCATTGTCTATTCTTTGTATTTCCTCATTTATTTCTGTCAGAGAACTAAATTTATCTTTTTTTGATATATCTTTCCACCATAAGTCTTTAGTATTATGATTAAATTCCTTCATGACTTCCTTTATTTTTTCAATGTTTATTTTAACATTTATAGCATATGTAGGAATTTCAATTTTTTTGAGAAGTTCCAAGAGGTTTCCATTACCTAATGTTCCTCTTTTTCCATTGGTATATTTTTCAATTGCTACTAATAAGAAGTTTCTTATATCATCATTTTCAATTGTCATTGTAATTGCTTTAACATTCTCCTTTAGTCCATTGTTATCATCATAATTTATATATAGTGAAAAAGATTTTCCATCTTCTTTAGCATTTACAGACATTAATTTTGCATTTATTTTGTTTATACCGTTGAATGTTTCTCTCTTAATATCATAAGATTCGTAGGCATCAAAATAACGACCAAAATTACAAATCTTTTTATCGTTGATTGGTTGATTTGAAAATGAATTGTTCAAATAATTATATATTGAATTTTTATTATCCAAAAGTCTTATTAAGGTTTCAACTCTACCTGAAATATTTTTTTGTTCTTTTTTTTCTATTTCTTTTATCGGAATTTTGTCAACGTATCCCTTTCTGAGATGCATCGTTCTAACGGCTTGATTAAATACAAACAAATATGCATACCAAGAAATCAAATTAGAATTTAAGATGCCAAGTATATATTCTAATTCGTAATCAGTACTGCTTAGAATAATGTTAGTTATGGTGTTTAGATTTAATTGATTTTCATAATCAATTGTAGCAGTTATTTTAATATGTGGATTAGGCTTAAGTATATGAGCAACAATGTCTTGTGCTATTATTTTTTTAGTTTGATATTTTTCTATGTTAAAATCTATGTATTTTTTATCGACATATCCATATGTTCTTTTATAATATTTTTGTATATCTTTACCACGTAAACATATTGTATGGTCTTTTTCATTGTCTTTTTTTATAAATTTATTCAAATTGCATCCATTAAATACATCTGCAATTTGTGATAATTTAACGGAACCCTTATTCATTCTGTCATAAATTTTAGAATTGCTTTCATCCATATATATACCGAATTTTTTCGGTGTAAAGTTTTCTATATCTACATCTTTAATTGCAAAAGATGTAAGTACGTTATCTTGGTGTGCATAACCAACTTTAACTTTATATTTTTCGGGGGCTTTCCTTTTCTGAACAATAATAATAATTTGTTCCAATAAAACTTCTTCGAATGCTTTACTTACGTCAATTATATATTTTATTTCTGTAGTTTTTAATAAATATTCTCTTATACCCTCCCAGTTCTTTACATATGTAATAGATTTAGGCACAATAAACCCGAGATAACCATCGTGTTTTAACAATTCTATACTCTTTTTTATAAAAAGAGATGCTGAGTCCATTCCGATAAAATCAGGATTTTTATTTTTAAAATAGTTTCTATCATATTGATTAAATTCTGCACCGTATGGAGGATTGCCTATTATAATATCAAATCCATTTTCTTTCATATTTTGTGGAAATTCTATTTCCCAATTAAATGGATGTACCGTTGTTATATTATCTTCATAATATTCTTTAAGATTTTTATTTATTTTATTATTTACTTCGTCTTTTAACATCCTTAATTGTGTTTCCAATAATTTCAATTTATTCTCTTCATCATTAGTAAAATCATCTTTGTCATAATAATTTTTAATTTCTATCGTTCTTTTTTTAATATCTTCAATTTCTTTGTTATATTCATCTATTTCTTTTTTGTTTTCAACACCCGAAACCAGAGAATTACCATTCAATATATTTTTATTCAGTTTTATTAATTTCTTATTTCTTTCTAAAGCACGAAGCCATAAATTAATCTCACATATCTGAACAGATAAATCATTCAAATCTACACCATGTATATTTTCCTTTAAAATAATGTTTTTGTAGTTTGGAATCATACCACTTTTAGTATATGCACCAATAGAAGCTCCTTTCGTTTTGGCTTCTTCTGTAATTTTCTTTAACATTGTTATATTCCAATTATCATAATATTCCGATAAAACGTCATATGCATTTATTAAAAATGAACCAGAACCGCATGCGGGGTCTAATATTCTAATTTTATCAATCTCTTCTGGTGTTTTACCTTCAATCATTTTTTTCAAAGTATTCTTAACGATGAAATCAACTATAAACTTTGGGGTGTAATACTGACCGAGTTTTTTTCTTTCCATATTATCTGTTTGATATTTTGTTCTTTTCTTTCCATGAATCTCTGATTCAACTTTAAGAACTTGACCAAGATATATTTCATATATTCTCCCAATAATATCAGCATCAATTTCTCTGAAATTAATGTCTCCAAGTATGTCTATTATTTTTTTGATGATGGTTGGATCATATGTAATCTCATCATATGGGTTTAGTTTGAATAAACCACCATTATATTGATTTTCTGTGATTCTACATGCTTCTCTGAACAGATTCATTATTTCGTTATAATCATTATATCCAAAGAAATCTTTCCATTCTTCAATTTTTCTTTTGGTTAACTTTGGTGTAAGAAAATTCTTATCCTCAAGAATTCTTATGAATAGAATTTTATTGATTAGGGACGAAGATGCTTCTTTGATAAAAAAGTTAAGTCGTTCTTCATCTGGAAAATCTTTGAATGTTGGCATCCCACTGATTTTCTTTTTATCTTCAAGTATCATGTCGATTTGTTGTTTGATGCCCAATTTATTTTTTTCATAGTCATTGAATATTGATTCACTTAACAAATCTTTACATTCTAAAAGATTTTGAACTGCCCTTTTATCAATTGCCATTCTGTAATCATTTAATCGTTGTACCAGTTCCTTTAATCCGAATTGTTCTTTAGTAAAATCATTATATTCAAGTGCCCATAATTTCTTTAGATTATCTTCTTGGTCAAGTTCTTCTATATCTAAATGAAATATAACTTCTCTCTCTGAAGAAATGTCTGCGTATTGCATATTATAGAGAACCCATTCCTTACCATTTGTTAAAATGGCGAATTTAATCTGAAATTCATGACTATTTAGATCATGACAATAATTAGAAAGTTGTCTCGGGTATGTTCTTTTTATTCCATGAAGAGTATCATAACCATTTATTAAATCTTTGATTATTACATCTTTTGCTTCTATCAAGATTTTAGGGACATTATCTATTTTCAAGGCATAATCTGCATTGCCAATGCCTGTTTTATGTTTTATTGAGAACTCATTATCAATTATCTTCTTTGAGCCATCATCTACCCAATTAAGAGCATTTAATACAGGATCTATTAAATATTTCCGTGTATTTGTTTCACCGTATTTGCCCTGCTCTTCTATTCCTGGTTTTATGTTCTTTTTCCAATTATCAACTATCTCTTTCATGGTTATTTTGAACTGATTAAAATCATTCATCTTACAATCACCAGGGCTGTGCTGTATAATAGTATTTTTGTTTGTAATTTATATTGATTCTCAATTTCCTTCATTCTCTGCTCTTTTGTTTTAAAGTAATTTTGAAGTACCTTGCGGTTATTCTCTCTAAGTTCATCTATACTTTTCTCATTCTTATCTATTTGTTTTCTATGGTTTTCTCTGACTTCAACATAAAGACTACTATATGCTTTTCTATTATTATCCTGTAATGTCTTTTCTTTTGATTCGTGTGTTTTTCTTAGATCAGCTATTATTCTATCATAAAAATTTTCTATTATTCCGCCTTCTTTTTTAAATTCTTCTGATAACTTCTCTTCAATAATATCTATATCTTGAGCGATATTCTTCTTAATCTCATTGAGACACAATAAATAACATTTTTCAATATCTTTCTTGCTTACATTTATCTTATCATATTTTTGAATATTTTTATTCTTTAAGGATTCGAGCATTTTATTGTTTATTTTCTTCTTATCTAAATCAACTAAGAAGGTAAACATTTTTTCTTTTTTATCAATGTAATCAAATGTAACCTTAAAATTGAATTCAATACCAGTAAAATTCTGTCCTTTATACCCCCTTAATGTCGTCAGACCTTTATCAGACATTGCTTCTACTATCTTATTAAAGAGTTTTGAACCTGTTGTTATAAAATCAATATCCTCATTTTTTTTCACGTATTCTTTATCAAATGATATATTAAGAACATTTTCGCAGTTGAGTGTATCTGCAAGTTGTTTAGGAACCTTAATAGTAATATGTTTTTTACCGATTAATACTTCCCCATTATTTATTCTGAAATAATCAAGCACAAAGTTTTCTAAATCATTTTTTATCATCATGTTTATCACCATATTTGTAGATAGGAGTTAAGTCAAAATTCTCAAATGTTCTCGAGTCAAGATTTTTCATTTTTTCATATATATTCTTACCTTTCTCAAAATCAAGTTGGAGTTTCTTGAAATTATCTTCCATATCTCTCTTATTGTCCGATTTAATTATAATATCCATTATTGTCTTTTCAAAGCTTGCTGGTGTATCAACAACATTGCTCAATATTGTATCAAGTTCACCTATTACCATTTGGAATAGCTTAATTTTATCATATAGTAGTTCGAGAATATGCTCTTCTATAGTGCCTTCTGAGAAGAAATTAATAATCAGTACATCGTGTTCTTGCTTCAATCTGTGTATTCTTCCAATTCTCTGCTCAATTTTCATAGGATTCCATGGCAAATCGTAATTTATCATTACATGAGCAAACTGCAGATTTCTTCCTTCTCCGCCTGCTTCTGTTGATATTAAAATTTGTGCGTCACCTTTGAATTCTTCAATAGCTTTGTCTTTATCTACCCAATTCATAGAGCCATTGAATTTGACGCATTTATATCCAGCATCTGAAAAAAACTTGAATATATAATCCTGAGTCTTTCTGAAGCTTGTAAATACAAGCACCTTTTCATTTTTTAGATATGTATCAATATATTTTAATAATTCATTTCCTTTGGTGTTTGTTTTAATTTTTGCAGATTGTTCTATCAATCTTTTTAACCACTCGACATCCCAGACCTTCTCAGCTCTGCTTCTTTTTGCTTCTGCTCTTTCTTTAATTTTCTCTAATCTTTCCTTTACTATTTCAACATCTGTAATTTCATCTTCAGTTTCATCAAGAAGTTGTTTTTCAAGAACATTAATATCAATTCCATTCTCTATCGTATGTAACATTCTTTCAAGCGTGGCTTTTATTGCGAATGAACTGCTTGTAGCTACTCTTTGTAATATCATTAACACAAGCATAACTCCCATTGAATAATGAGCTCTGATGAATTTTTCAAGTTCGTTATAAAGTTCTGTTTCTTCTTCTGATAATTTGAAAGAAATATTCTTTACAATTCTTTCTGGGAATTTTATATCAACATCGGTTCTCCTGTTTCTAATCATAACTTCTTTTAGAATTGATTGGAGTTCTTGATGGTTAGATGGGGTTCTCTCATCTTGCATAAATCTGCTCTGAAACTGGCTATATGTTCCTAATAGACCTGGTTTCAGTAAAGTAAACATATTGTATAGTTCTTTAAGATTGTTTTGCATGGGTGTAGCTGTGAGCATAAAAAAGTACTTCTTAGGCAACTTCTCAACAAATTTGAAATTCAGTGTTTTTTCATTTTTAAGTTTGTGTGCTTCATCAACTAAAATCAAATCCCAATCAACACTTCTTATCTCCTCTGAATTTTCGGGCTGTTTGGCAGTGTCTATGGAGCATATAATTTTGTCAAATCGTGTCCAAAAATCTTTGCCATGAAACTCTTCTTTTCTGATGAATTCTTCATTAAATTTAACTCTCATCTCATCCTGCCATTGACTCGAAAGAGACGCAGGAACTAAAATTAGAATCCTTTTTACTAATCCACGTAGTATTAATTCCTTAATCACAATACCTGCTTCAATTGTTTTACCAAGACCAACTTCATCTGCAAGGAGTGCACCAAGTTTCATTTTATTAATTATTGTATATGCAGTATCAATTTGGTGTGTATACAAATCAACTTTAACATTGTTTAAACTCACCAATTTTTCGAAACTATCAATAGCTGATAGCTCTATTGATTTATTATGTAGATCAAATGATTTTAAACTATCATACATCCCGTTCTCAAGGTTGAAAAGGAGTAGTTTATTTTTTGGGTCCTCTATAATCTCATTTTTTGTCATTATTATCAGTCTTGCATGTCTTGTTTTTCTTAATCATTTTACATTTTGATGATCTTTCTAATTTCACTGCAAAATGCAAATGGTATCATAAAACTAATTGAAATCAATAGAATAAAAAGATTCATTTGTTAAGAAAGAGGAGGCGATAAAAACTCAAAAATAATAAATAAAATAAGATAATAGTTTATTCCCTATTAACATAATAACCAAATGTATATTCTTTAAACGCATCCCCATCTAAAGTTACGGTTTTGGTAGAAGAACCACCAGGAACATTCGTACAAAGCACATATTCATTCCTTCTGTATCCAGTTGATTTGTCCGTATTATAAACAGTTAAACACCGATAGCCCTGCCCGCCTGTGTTTGTAAATGCTATATCAATATCCCAAACAACACCTTCTATAACCAATAGTCGTGATTTAGGATTCTGCAGATTAATACTAATAGAAGGTACGGAAACTGCTGGCGGAGTTGGAAGATTAATTCTTTTAATACCACTATTCCATTCTTGTTGTGTATTAACAACTACATCATTTTCTTTTAATCTTTGCGAAAGTGGTGTTATAATATTTTCTACACCATATCCTAACATTGTGCCTTCTAATGAATACTGAGTCCCGTTTGCTTCAAACCACGTATAAGCATGACCTGTAGTTAATACTACACCAGACTTTATTCCGACTGCTGAAAGCAAACCGGCAAATAATACTGCCATGTCATCGCAATCACCAGATCTGGTGCTTAATGTCTCTACTGGAAATTGTAAATAATCGCCAAATGGTCCATTCGGATCAGATGCATATCTTACTCCGAATGCTTCAACTTCTCTAAATATTCTTTTAACTGCAGGAGCTATGTCATCTTGGGCATATGCTGGTGCTAATCCCTGTGTTGATTCTGTTGCAAAGTTTCTTATTATTGGGTCATCGCTTGTAACCCATGCAGAAGTTAACTCTGGATAAGCCCAACTAAAAGTATTTCTCCCTTTTATTACAACATCTTTAGAGTAATCTTCTTTGTATTCTTGTCCAGAACTATCCTTGTATATCAATTGAATGCTTAGTGGCACATTGGTATCGGTTGTCAAAGACAGTGCTCCGGATTCAACTCTTGGTGTTGTTGAAAATTGTTTGTTATCTCCTTTGTTGACGGTTCCAATATTCTCCGTATACCAATCAGAATAACCACCAAGTTTTGTTTTAACCTGAACAGAACTTGCGACACCACCAGAATTTGAAACTGAACAAGTTATCATAGGATTGTCTTTGTTTATTGTTTCTGTGGGCATTGCATAAAGAACAGAAACAGAATAAGGATTTGCTGAAACTTGATAGCTAAATGTTATTTTAGGTTTTTCTAATTCACATTTATTTAATGATGGATTACAAACATATCCAGTAGAACAGCTACAGTCTATGCAACATGTAGATTGAGATTCATCAGAAGAACAAGTATTATCTCCACATACAGATTTTTGTTGAGACGTGGAAGGGGTTGAAACTTCTTTTGAACCATCATAATTATTTGTGTTTTGTGTTGGAGATGTTTCTTGAACACACCCAGAAACAATTATTACAAAAACTAAACACACCCCCAATAATATTAACTTTTTCATATTAATCACGTACATTTTGCTGGTAAAATTACAGTTTTACATATCTGATTACAATTATTTATACCAAAACATACTGTCATTTCATTATCTTTCATTGGATTCAAGTTCACGCCCATCATGCCGTTACCACTTCCTTCCACTGTATGCAAATTGTAATAACCTTGACTATTTGGTTTCATTACACCACATAATTCTGGGTATTTCACATTATCCATGATAAATGTATATTCTATATAGTAACCTTCTTTTAATGATGGTAAATTCACCATTGTTTCAAACGCCCATTCAGAAGTTTCATTATGTGATGACTGTCCGCTTAAATAAGTTTGACACCAAAGTGGCCAATTTGTAGTGCTGTCATCTATCCAAAATGGTTTTATCATTTTTATATTTGAATCAGATAAGGTTAATTTCTCCGAATTATCGTTAATGCAACCACTAATCAAAACAATCGACAACAACATTATTGGTATTAAAATCTTTTTATTCATATTAAACACAATCACTATAAACATATTCTCCAGATTTACAACAACCTGATAAACAATTCACTTTGATATGTATTGGAAATTCTGAAAGAGATTTATATGCTTCTCCACTATCTCCTACTTCAACCTTTGCTGTTGTAGAATATTCTCCAAGGTATGTTTGTGGAGAAAGTTGAGAATACACCTGTACCCAAAACGTTGTACTTGCATGTGGTTCTACAGAGCCACTTTGTGCATTACAACCAACATAAGATGATTTTAAATAAGCTTCGTCTTTGCAATTAATTGAAATGCCTATTGCAATATCATTATTATTTTTAACGGTAATATATTTCATCTGTGACGCAGAACCCCCTCGTGCATTTATCCACAAATCATAATTTAGGTTTTCAGAACTTACATCAATTTTACTTAAATCCATAGTAGCTTCTTGTTTTATTGTCGTTGGGCAAGAAGATGGACTATAAACAGTAGAACCATCTGGACATACATATTCTTTTTGTGTGTTTGTTGTGTTTGTACAACCACTAACTAACACTACTGAAATTAATAAAATAACAACTATTACTTTATTCAATCATTTCACCTTCTTTACTTTAATAGAGAACTTCTGTCTAAATATCATAAATCCGAGAATAATAGCTATTACAATTACAGCAATTATAGTAGAGCTATCTATTTCAGAACCACAGCGTGTTAGACACATTCCTGTTCCACTCGTTACTTCATTTGAATCACTACAACACTTTAAACCAGTTCCGCACATTTTTGGAGTAAACCCCTGAGCATTTATACAGCATGAATTTGATCCTAAATCGTTACAGTCGTTTGTTGCTCCCACACATGGCTGTAATTTATAACTACCATCTGTCTGTAGAGTACAACAATCAGATCCATAACTTTGGGTTGGGTTACAAGAAATTTCTTGTTTAAGATTAATATTTACACATCCGACATCTGGATTGCAGTAAAATGTATTTGTTGGCGTACTCATTGCATCACAAGTTGCAGGACAGCATTTCTGAATAGCATCATGAGGAATACAACACCCGCCTTCACATGTAAATGAATGTATACTGAAACTGCTACCACTTGCTATACATGAAGTAGCACCGCATTGATCAACTGAAACACCACATGAACCATATTCACAAGCAAAGGCTATAGAAGGCATTATCAAAATAGAAATCAGTATGAATGGTATTATTCTTTTCATATTTATCTCCTTTTTTTTGAACTCTTACCTTTTCTCTTTAGATAATAATATGCTCCAAATAAGGCAATTATGATTATAGTTACAAAAAACTGCACTGAAAAATTATTTTCTCCAACACATTCATATGCCGATCCTGTCCATTTTGCCTCCTGTTTCTGTGGACAACATTCTTTACTTTCTGTCATGCCGGTTGATTCACATGTAAAAATACAAGACAACCCGCTTTCTGTTCCAACCCATGTATTACCCGGATTGCAATTTTGGATTTGTCCTACTGATACAGGAACATCTTTACTAACAGTTCCTTGAGCGAAGACTATAGTTGAAAATAATAATATCGAGATTAAAATCAAACCATTTACCGTTATTTTCTTCATTTAATCACTATACGTAGTATATACATATATCATACTTAAACCGGTTTATAAATCTATCATTATGGAAAAGGTTATTTCTGTAAATGAAAAAAAGATAGTAAAGTGGGGAGTCGGTTATGTTGTCTTTATTACTAAAGAAGCTAAGAAATTTGGCTGGACCGATAAACATAAAGTAAGAGTCTCTGCTGTTGAAAACGGCAAAGAGAAAAAGATCATTCTTGAAAAGATTTAAGATAAACTTATTGAGTTGAATATGAAGTTGAATTGAAGTGTACTGCATACTTAAATTATAAATACTCGTCTCTTGGATCACGTTTGGCATATTCTCTAAATACACGCCAGATAATCGCTCTTTTATCTGGGATGGTCAATACCCCGCCATGATATGCAATTTTTCCGAGCCCTTTAAATCCATGATCTTGAATCCTTAATCTAAAGTTACCTTCAATCCCCACAACCGCCTTCCAAAATTTAGAGAATTGTTCAATTGTTTTTATGTCGTTGATATCGATAGTACCTGGAATTGGGCGATATTGGTAGGAAAGCATATATCCCTTTCGTGCCCGTGGGGAATGTATTGCTTGATATATGTACACCTTTCTCAAGTCAATCAAGTTATCACCTCGTTCCAAGGATACAGATAAGGATTTGAAATTTTGCCCACAAGACACTCCACCATAAAATATTTTTCCAAAGTTACAGATAGGGAACTATGCCCTGCATTTTTTGAGACGATTATTTCTTTAGCACCTTGATCGATAGAGTGCGTCACATAACATTTACGCAAGGTGTGGGGATGACACTTTTTTTCTATGTTGAGTTTGGTCCACCATTTTTTTATAATATATCCAACTTGATTGACATTCAACTTACGTCCATGCCGATCAACAAAAGCATACTCAGAGACAGTTCGACGTTTGCTCCACATAGTTTTTAGAAGTTCAAACGTTATGTCAGGTATGAATCGAACGTTTCTCTCATGTCCCATTTTTCCGAACTTGACAAACACCCACTTGTTCTTGAAGTCAACATGGAACTTTCGGCACTGACAACACTCATCGACCCTAAGTCCAGTCGAGTATAAGAACACTATCAAGGTCTTATCTAACACCTTCTTATCTGGAATAGATTTAATAAGTTGGAGAACTTCAACTTGACTTGGGAGGAGTTCGACCTTCCTTCCTATCTTAACACCTCTTATGAGTTGAAGTAAGTCACTTCGACCATGATATCTGAAGTAGTTTCGAAGTGCCATCTTACACGTGTTCCTGGTGTTTTGATTACTATACTTGGAAAGGAAAGGTACAACATGATTATCATATGAGATGTGAGCCACATCTGTATCTATGCTTGATAGGAAAGCTTTAAGGAACATTAAGTATAGCTTGATCGTCTTCTCTGACCTACCCGATGAACGCAAATGTGCAACGAAATTTTCTGTATCAATCATAGTATCGCTTCATGTTTTCCCACTAATAACATATTAGTTTGATTTTGTGTACTCCTTTCACCAGTCCACCAAAGAGGTGTATAAATAAAAAATCATTCACTATAAATCATTGTATTCCGAGGGGCTGGCTGGGGTAAACCCGATTGAAACAAACGACTGTTTTTCCACTATGACTATTTTCAAATCTAAAAATGAAGTAATTATTGAGTTCTTTTCACCTATCTTGTAGCCTATGCTCTTAATGGGATGAATGAATAGTTTTAATTATATAATCCTTTATTTGTTTTGAAACGTCCTTCATTTCAATCACCGCTTCTGCAAACTTGTCAAGTCCGTCTCCTATCTTATTATTGACTTCCAAATGCCTTTCTATCTGTACTGTCAGATTACTCATTATACCAGTTTGTTGTACCAAATGTTCCTTTAATTCTTTAACATCTGCTGGAAGATTAAGCAGATTTTCGATACGGTTTTCGTCTTGAGATTCTTCCAGTTCTAATGAACCGGTGCTATGATCTGTCCATATTGTTTTTAGATTAACATTATCTCCAAAAACCTGAGAAATCTCGTCTGAATTTACTATTGCTTTATGACCCTTTCTTATAATACGCTGTGAACCCAATCTCATATTGTATCTTGACAGATACGACTGTGCTATGTTCTCCGCTTGTATATACATCTCTTGAAAAGCTTTCTCCGGATCTGTTTTTGTTTTCTCTGGGCAATAGATTTTTAATAAACCTGTATCTTGTATGTGAATCGTGAAGTCGCCATCTCTTTCAACTGCGTAGTTCCAGTTGTTCATAGACACGATTTTTCTTGTACTCGTATTAATGAAATTGAAAGAACCAAAACTAAGAATCCCATAACCTACTATCAAATTATGACATCTGAACAATACAGGTTGTTTGTCAGATGGTGTGAGAAAACGTTGTACTCGATCTCCAAATGGTGTTAATTTATAGATAGCATAAGGATGCGATTGAACTTTTTCTATAGCACCGGTCTTCTGCAAACGATTAAGATGATAGTTTAATGATTGTTTTGGACGTTTCCAATTCATAGATTTTTTCAGGCATTCACTGATTTGTGCGAGAGTATAACCTTCTTTGATGCGAGATAATAGTACAAATACAAATCTGCTTGTATTCGGCTTTTTGCAAAAGTCTTTAATATTTGTATCCATAATTTCATCTCGAAGCTTTATCGCACCAATAATTTTAATTTTTTACCGGTTCTTTAATTCCATCTAATAATCTCCAAAATGTTTGATTCTGTAAAAGTTCAAGAATTATTGTTGCTTTTTTTGATTCGCTCATGCTTTCGCCTCGAGTCGTTTTTCTTGCCAAGAGATTGCCTCAAGAACAGCATTTTCAACAAACTTTTTTTCAGACATATCTAAATCTTTAGATGCTTTCTGTATGCGTTTTGTTAACGATTCTGAAAATTTATAACTTGTCATAAGTATAGTTTTGTTTAAATTGTTTAAGAACTATATCTAAATAATGATGAAAAAGAAGGGATTCTTTTGCTCAACTTGTATAAATGAATCAAAGACTTTAAAATGGTTCTCAACAAAACGTGATTTGGGCACTCATACAAAACTATTTCATACAGAAGAATATATTAAACTGTTTAAAAGATTAAACAAAAAAACAGATACAAATAAAATCTATTTATACATACTATTTCATCCAAATTGTACCCTATATGAGATATCAAACAATACTGCTGATATTACAAGTGATTGGTACATAGGTAAAAAGAAAGGTTCCCCATCCACAATAGATGGATATATAAAAAGTCTCATCAATCAAGGATTCTTAATTAAACCTAAGAAAATTAATTTAAAAGATAAAAAAGGAAATAAAAGAGAAATTTACAAGAAACCGTTGTTTGTTGATAGAAAGCTGTTTATAGATATGATAATAAATGAATATAAATTTGAAAATGAAGACATTGAGGAATTCATGAAATGGTATATAACAAAGAACTTTAATATTATATTCAATGAAAAAAATGCAAAGAAAATGGTAGGTGATAAATATACAAAGTATACGCCCATTACAGTGTGTCTAACAATAATATCAACCATATTGCACATATCTTCATTAGCAAGAGAATCTTTATGTCCAGAAGGAGTTTATAATATAAATGAACATTCTTACTCAATCTATTCAAAATGCTATAAAAATAAATTAACTCTAAACGCCATGAAGGAAGAAATTCGTTCTTTGTGTCATCAACCAAATGTTATAAAACTAATCGAAATATATGGAATTTTAGATAAAGAATTGATTGGAATATACAAGTTTTTAGATGAAGAATTGCCGAAACGAACGCATTTAACCAATGAAGAAATAAGGTTACATAAAATAATTGATGATAATCGTTTAATAATTCTACTATCTATTATGCCTTTCGCTTGGTTATCAATTAATTTTAAAAAATCATCTAAAGTGTCATTTGAAGACAATAATCTTGGTAAAGAGATCGCAAAAGGTATGCGAGAATTATTCCCACATGAGAACCTTGATAATTTTAAAGAAGAATATATTCAAAATGTGATTAATAGGAGTACATTCAATGAAGAGCTTGAAAAACATATAAAAACTGTAAAGGAAAAAGATACAGAGAAATTCTTTAAATCCCATTTAGATGATATAGAAAAACTTAAGGAATTGATTAAATCAGAAGAAAAGTATATAGAGGCGTATGATTTATTAAAAAAAATAGAAAGAGATGCTGATAAAATATGTCGAATAATCTAAAATCCTTTGTAAAAACATTTTCTATTACCTTCTTAATAATAATGTTAACGGTATTTTTTATAATTCCCTTTATTACAGATCACGCAATGAAAACTCAGTCTGAAAGTAATTATCAGCTTTTAAGAGAAACTACAGAAAATATAACAAGATATTCAATAAATGACACAGATAAAGCCTATAGGATTTATGAGTGGTTTCAGTACTCTGGCAATATGACAAACATATATGGAAAGAATACAGTACTTCCAGGTTTGATTATAAGATCGGAAGATCCTCATATCTGTATTCCTCTTAACGAAAACAAATATGTTCTGTGGGTATTAACGGGTAAGTGCGGAGCCTGTTTAGAGTATTCTTTGCTCTACAGGGAGATTGCTAATGAATCTAATCTAACTGTTAGAAGTGTCCATAATTATGGAGAAGATCATAACTGGGATGAAGTTCTTATTGATAATAAATGGATCATAGTTGATCCTTCTATGTACTGGTTTAATGTATCGCCATTTGATGAAGAAACAAGAAGAGGTCCAAACGGGTTAAATATGTCATATGTATTTGCAGAATACTCTAACGGAACACAAGAAGATATCACTTATAGATACACCAATACAAGCAACATAACAATTAAGATCTTAAACAAAAATAGGGGAAACATTTCTATTAAGGTTCTCTCAAATAATTTATTACACGTTAACAATAGAACAGAAGTTGATACAAATCTGAGCTGTAAAACTGATATGAACGGAATATGCACCTTAACACTTGGTGGGGGTAATTATACTCTATCTTTAGAAAAGAACATGTTTTTCCCACAAAAAGAATATATTGCAATCGATGAAAACAAAGAATATGAGAAGGAATATTTGTTAAAATAATGAGACATCAAGATGAATATTAAAAAATGAGAGATGATAGTATTTATTAAGTTATAAGTTTCTATATCTAAAATGGAGCTATTCATAGATGAAAGCGGGGATTTAAGAAATTATGAAAACGATGATCAGAGTTCAAGATATTTTGCTTTAAGTGGTTTAATTTGCGAAAAGCCAGAAAAAATAGCGAAAATTGTAGAAAATCATTTATTCGGAGAAGATGAATTAAAATTTACTAATGCCACACCAGAAATAAAAGAAAGGGTATTAAAGGCAATTGGAAAGAGAAGGCAGGAATGTATAATACGTACTGTTATTATAGATAAGAATAGTATTATTAAAGATCACAATTTTAGAAAAAATCCAGATGCTTTTTATTTTTGGGTTACTAAACAACTATTTTCAATGTTGACTCCGTATATAAAAGATTCTATAACAATATATTTTGACAAAAGGTATTTTAATTTAAAGAGAGAACAACTAAATAACACAGTTAAAAATGTTATTAGTAGTATTTCACCAACAATAGAACATAAAATAATACATGAAGATTCAAAGAAAGAATTATGTTTAAGTGCTATTGACATGATATGTGGTGCAATAAGAAATGAATATGTATATGGAAATGATAAATATTCTGGTTTATTAAAAAATAATAATATAAAGACTATAAAGTATTTTAAAATAAAAAGGTAGTGAAGCCGTCTACTCGTCGCACCTCGAATGGGTATCATCCTTTCGAGCGGACTTAATCACTAAATTAATATAACATTTTAACTATATAAACTTAATTTAGGATGTATTAATACCATATTTACTGCTATATATTAATTTATCGTATTAATATGTATAAGTAATAATAAGTAATATAATGATGGGTTTAAATATTAATTTGCTCAATATAAATTATGTCTAAAGATAAAAGAATATCTAATCATATCAAAAAAACTATTAGCATAAATAAGCAAATTCTTGAAAAATTCAAAGAACATGAAAAGAGGACAGGAGCCAATTTAACTAAAACTATTAATATTGCATTAGAGAAGTTTTTAGATGAAATGTTAGAAAAGACCAAGATATAAATTTATTTGCAATCTTAAATAAATTAAGTTAACTTTACAATCTTTTCAAATTCTTTTCTATCGCTATCAACAATATTCTGTTTATCGCTTATTTTCTTCAACTGCATAATATTTTTCATAGGCATATTTGAAAGCATTGAAAACATCTTTGCAAACTCTCCCTGAAGCACTTCTTTCTGTTGTGATATTGCCAAACGTTCTCTTTCTTTGATATCAATAAGTTCGCCACAGCTAATGCAGTTAGTCGCTACAAGCTGATTGATAGTATAACAGAATGGACATGGCTTTGCATTTGGCATAATCTTCTTATTACCCGTAGACAATCCGTTGATTCTTCTCTCTTCGTTAAAGACAGCTTTAGTATCGATAGCTTCATATCGATCCATAACCGTAGAATTTCTTGTCCAGCCGTTTCTCTTTTTAATCAGTTCAATATCGTAACCCTTTCTACGTAAGATAGTAGTCATAGATTTTCTAAAATTATGAGGATTAGCTGGTTTCTGTATGCCGGTCATTATTTTTGCTGTTTTGAAAACATCTGAAAAAGCACTATACTTCTTTGGTTTTTCTTTTTTATTGATCCATAAAGGATAGTTTTTGTTGTCTTTATGCGGGTGAATTTCTAACCATTTTCTTAATGCGTCATTAGACCAAACAAGCATAATGGTTCTTGGTCCAGTCTTGCCGTCGACCTGAATGAGGCACTCGCCATTCTGCAGATCTTCTCTATCAAATATGACGGATCCTATAGTCATACTCGCTGTCTCTCCGATTCTCAAAGCACCTTCTATTGTACAAGAAGCTATGGCTTTATTTTGAATACTTTTTATAGCACTTATCAATTTGTATATCTCGCCTTCACTCCATAGATCGTTAATACTTATTTCTTTATTTTCTTTAGTTGCTTTAATCTCTTTTGATATATCATCTTTTCCGAGATAATGGAAAAAAACCTTCAATCCAAGCTTGAAATTCCTTATACTTGCATGTGAATAATTAGTTCCATCATTTTTGGTTATCTTACCGTTTTCAAGCTTTTCAATAAATTTATCAATGTCATTTAATTCTACCTTATCCATGTCTTTATTGAACCATTTGGCAGACTGGTATATTGCCAAAGCATATCTAATGACTGTTGGATATCCTACACTTCTTTTTTTGGCTCTCGTGAAGCCAGAAATTAGTTCTTTATTTTTGTCAGATAAATCCGACTTGTCTATTAATATAGACGTTCTTTCGTATCGATCCGTGTAATTATAAATGTCGTTGTTAAACATAGTTATAACTATGTTTTAACGGTATATAAATGTTATGGGTACACCATCCAGAATTATATGGTGGACTCAGGGGGAATTTCACCTAATGTAAAAATATACAATTAAGATTTGAACCCCCAACCCCTCGCTATTTTGGATTTGATCTTGCAAAGCGAGTGCTCTACCGGGTTGAGCCATGAGCCCGTACAATAAAGTATAGTTTGATATAATTTAAAGCTTTTGTAAGAATAAAATGGGCTAAAGAACTAAGCCCGTAACTGAAAATCATTTTTTACCAAGTATAATTTCTATGCTTGAAACATTTAGCTTCTCTCCTTGTTCGCCTGTAACTTGTTCAGTTCCGATGTTTACACTTTTAATTTCTGTATTCATTACGAATTTGTTTTTAACTATTTCTGCTACATCGACTGCGTGCGAAATTGCTCGTCCTCTAGCTTTTAGGATAATGTTTTCATTACCCTCGTTGAACTGAGTTACGCAAGCTAATACATAACTCATCGCTGGTCAGAAATGACTAAAGCATGGAACTTACAGCCTTTTTTTCCCAACGAAAATTATGTTATCTGTTGCATCTGTCATTTTATCTACCTCGTTATTTTTACATCTTTGTATATCCATGATTCTATTGTCGGTTTTGGAATTTTTATTAAAAGTTTTTTCTGTATATTTGTCGCTCCAAATCCGCAATTTCTTAAATTTATTACCGCATTATAAGTTTCTTTGTTCCACTGTGTTTGTATTTGTTTATAACTTTCAATCGCCTTTCTTAATTCTAATTTCTTTCTGATAATATTAAAATTGACATATTTTTCAAAATTTACAAGACCTTTATGATTCCATATGGTTAAGCAATAATTTTTTCCTTTGCTTCTGTTTATACACGATTTTATTTCTAAGTTTAATAGCAGAATTTTTATCTTTTCCAAGAAATTCTTATCGTTAGAATAACATCTAACGTGTCTTTGTATCTCATTTCTGCTTTTTATTATATGAATATCAACATTACCTTCTGCGTCAAAAACACCACCAAGAAAAGCAGCCCTAATTGACATTCTTCCATTGGTAATGAAATCCGGGATTCTTTTCAGATATTTATAATTAAATTGCGAGATCATATCATATAATTTTCTTGATGAAGAAATGTAATAATAGTCTCTATGGTTTTTATTTTTCTTTGAAAGTTTTATAACACTAATATTCAATTTAATATTGAAAATGTCAGAAATGTAATTAACTAAACATCTTATAAATTCTATATCACAGCTGCCAAATTGAATTCTGTGAGAATTTAAATTAAAGTGCCCATCTCCATAGAGTGCTCCCAAGATGTATGCCAATTTATCCTTATTATTATCACTGAATGTATCTATTACTGACGTCACTGTGTCTGTCACTGAAAATCACCTCTATATTATTAATAGTATCCTGGACAATTGCAAAGTGCTTTACATGCTGAATCTGAAGTTTTTCCGAATTTACTTGCGCACAAACCTAATAATGTGTCTGGTTTTCTAGCTTCATTCTCTCCATCGTCTGCAAATAGACATGTATCTGTATCTTCATCGTATCCAATTCCAGTTTTTGCATTATAACCGATATTTTTTGTACATACAAAACCATCTTCATTCGCATCTGTGTTAACATGTATACCTGAAGTTGATGCAGTGCATCCTTCTCTCACTAAAAGAGAACAAGCGGAATTCTTAATTGCTTCTAATCCTACACTTTGTTGAAATGGTCCAACTCCTAGAATGTATATAGCAATTACACCCATTAAAACTACGACTGCTACTGCTACTACTACTAACATATTTATTGGTAATTCCATTCCTTTTTTCATTTTTTTCATTCCTCCATAAATTATAAACAACATAACTGTGATGCTGCACTATTTGTTGTTGTGGCAGTTATACCATAGCATTTTGCAGCTAATGTTTCAAGATCATTTGCAATAGTTTTAGCAGTATCAGAACATTGAACAGATTGTATGGATATTGATGAACCAGAAGTTGTAGGGGTATTACAATAATTCATGCTTACATATCTTTGGCAGCCACTATTTTTAGCAGTTTCAATACTTACAGTGCTACCACCCTGTCCTTGCACATTCATGAACAATGCAATGAATGCTATCAGAACAACTAATGCAATAATAAATACAACTAATGTGTTTATTGGTAATTCCATTCCTTTTTTCATAAGAAATATAATACTTCTTGGTATATAAACTTTAATTAAGGAATATAATCTCCGGACCACATTTGATCGGAATGTACCATAATATCATATGCTTTATCAACATACATTATATCACCATATTGAAGTTCAAAATTAGTATTACTATCACGAACTTTTGATATATCAGCGCCAAAGAAATCAATACCATAGGCATATATGTCATAACTATAAGGTGTTTTTACTCCAAAATTCCAACCAGATTCTAATAATAATGGATTTACTTTATTATCATAAATTATTCTAGCAGGTATAGTTATTTTGAAAACTGTTGATAGTGGTTTCATAGAATTGGTACATCCACTTTCTCCTGGTTCACATGGTACAAGACTTATTGGATCTGTTATTGTTATTCTGAGTTCTGTGTTAGTTACTTCTTCAACTAAAAAGTTAAGACTAGGACTTTTTGATATTAGTGTAGTTTTTAATTGTTCTATTTTCCACCAAGCTGGTGCATTTCTATTTAATATGTTATATTCATCAGAATTAACAACAAATATACTTTTTCCAACTTCGTATAATTTGAAATAAGAACTTGATATTGTATCAGAAATTGGAACAGATGATTCTGCTTTAGATTTTATGATTTTATCTTCTAGTCTAAATGAAAATGAGCCAGATATTTTAAAATAAGTTAGATAATCTGAACCTGTTGTTATTGTTATTACTGGAATTGACCATGTGATATCTCTGTTATAATTTCCAATTGTTGGTTTTTTTATTTTTATTATTTCATTAATTAAATTTTGTTTTATTTCATCTGTTGTGGGTATAGTAGCGATACATGTGGCTGTGGCAACAACGCACCCCCATGACGATTTACCATATCCATCTTTAGCTGATTCAAATGTAGCTCTTTCTATCGTTGCTTCCATTGCCATAGGTAACATTTTTCTTATCATTTCTAATTCATTCAAATTAGATGCGGTCACTTCTCCTTTGAATATTACTTCTTTTGTAAAGTTTCCATCTTGTTGCGCTAAAACATAGACAGCTACAACTGATATAACAAACATGATTATTCCTGCTATTGGTAATACAAGTCCTTTTCTCATACTAATCAGTTACCTCATTATCGAATACATATAATTCTAAAAATCCAGTTTCAAACGGTGAAAATACTTCAGATGAAATTTTTTGAAATTTTATTAATTTGCCGCTGTTAATTTCTTCAGCTAGTGTAGTAGTTCCTGCTAAATTAATTATATTACCATTTCCTTTTCTTATTATAATTGAGTATTTTTTAGTTCCCCAACCAGATACAGCTGCTGTAATAGCATCATTTACATTTATTGTTTTTGCAATTTCTTTAATATATGGGTTTGAATTTCCTTGTATAAGACATTCTGTTATTAATATTTTCATAGGTATACCATCACCTGTCCACGTACAATCAACAGTTGTTAATATATTATATGGTATATTTTTTTCTAACCAATTTTCCTGTCCAAAAAATATCCAATTTCCACTAACATCTTGTCCTTGTACATAATCGATACAATCTGGCAAGTCGCTAACTTTTATTCTTTCTAATTCTGGTATTAGTATGCCGTTATTCCATCCTGAAGTAAGTGTAAGAGAACCAGTTAGCCCAGCGCATTCATTTGAGGCGCAATCAGTTTCTAACATACTCAATAGCATTACTTCATTTTGTATAGGAAAATATCCAGCTGTCATTGTCATATGATATTCAAGATTATCTGAAGTTAATGCTTGTTCTACTGTAGATACGCCATATGCAAATATGATTGTTCCAGTTAATGCATATCCTGTTATTATTAGGAAAATGAATGATATTACTTCTGCAAGTATTGTCGCTCCTTTTAGTCCTTTCATTTAATCAACTTTTGTGCATGCCCATTTAGCATCTGGAACATTTCCACCCGGATATGTGCATATAGCATTATCTTCAACATATTGACATGTGCAGACATTATTTTTATCTGCATAATATTCTACATTGCAATTTTCAACAGTATTCCTTTGAATTACAAACTCGTTATCTACTGTTACACATTTTCCTCTATACACCGTTGAATACATTTTATAATCAGGTATTAGTATTATTTCATTTCCATATTCTCCTGTCATACATACATATTGTCCTGCTTTTGTACACTCATGTATAGAACCAACAGAAATATCTACATGTACAGGAACGGTAGTTCCTTCTATTGTTTTTAGCGCAGCAGGATATTGTGTATGTTTTATTGTTCCTATCTCTGGATTTCCTATAATTATAGGATCTCCGTGACCAGTAACTTCAATTAGTATATCCTGACGATATGAAATACAGGAAGGTGCATCTATTGTCGTAGTTTCAGATATTAATTTTGTTTCATCAAACAATGCTCTTATAGGATATCCATCTGAGGCGATTACTGTAAGACACGGTGCAGATAATACTGCTTGCATAACCATTACAGATTCTCTGGTTCCTGCTACAAATTCTGTTGAATATCCAAATGTTGTTATGTTTATGAAAATTGCAAAAAGACCTATGATTATAAAAATTATTTGCATTATGTTTAAAAACATTCCAAAAAATTTTGATATTCCTTTCATGCGGTATCGGCCTCAATATATAATACTTTTTCTAATGTTTTTTTAAATAATATAAGACCGATGAAATCATCATTACTTTCCGTTGGAGATATATCGGTAAACCGTAAAATTGGTTTTATTTTCGAATTAACATCTAATTCATAGTCTGAATTTTCTGAATTATAACTGATTTTTATATGTCTAGCAGTGTTTAGAATAATTCCAGCTTCCATGTATCCTGGCGCGCATTGTACAGTTGTTGCTAAAAGTGAAAATTCTTCTCCTAGATATTCTGGATTTGCTCCACCGAATACTGTCATTGCATTAGCAACAACACCTTTTCCAAAGGCTGTGCTCAGTATAATTATTGTTATTAGTAATATTGCGCCCATTACCATAGCATTAAACATTAGTTGTCCTTTCAAGACAATTGACTCCCTAAATCATTATCAGTACCATATATATTTTTTCTAGCCTCTTCATTATCCGGAGTTCCCCAAATGCATTCTGCTTGATTTTCTTCTATATATTCTTTATTTATACCATATTTTTCCTCACCAATGTTAGGCCAAGATAATATTAAATCTCCTTGGGTTTGTGGTATCATTGACGTATCTGTCAATAAATTTTTTCCAACTCTACCTGCGACTCTAGTACCTTTACCTATTTTTTCAAATATTTTAACGCCTTTTGCAGTTTTTGCAAATGAACCAATACCTGTAGTGGTCATAATTTCAAGTATATCCATTGTATCTGATCCCAGATACCAGTTCCAATATCCCCAATAGTTTTCAGTACATGACGTATCTGATTTATGATTATACATTAAAGTGCCTATTGTAGTATAACCAGCAGCTGCACCTACCATTAGACATGGTTTAGTTGATAAGCCACCTGAAACATACGCACTTCCTGCCATACATACAGTGGTTGCTGCAGCGGCAGCTGTAAATGTTGCTGTTGCCGGAGAGTTGTCAGCCTTTCCAAATAATCTATCAGTTGTTGCATAACAATAATTTGCACAATCTGCTGGATCGCATCCAATTACTCCCGGAGTGCATTTTGAACCGCCACACATCTTATCTTCATCTGTCATTTTTATAAATATTCTTTCTGCCCCATTATCATCAATGCCTTTCCATGCTTTTCCGGTACCAAAACACGGACTTACTGTGTAATATCTTGGATTATTTATAACACTTGCACGGAATAATGCTGTTTGAAAACCAACTGGTGTTCTATCTGTCCAAGATGGGTTTTCTCTGCTTATTTTTACACCATATGATGCTACTTTTTCATCAAGCGGTATTACATTCACAACACTTCCCTTTTTAACAAAGACTATTGAATTATCAGTACTTCCTTCATAATTTTCTGTAGTTTCTTCTTCAGCTTTTTGTGTTAACCATGCACCTGCAGTAACTGGTGTTTTATATTTACCATAATCAAACATTACTGCTCTTACTGCTCTCCTTGCAAATAGTGCTCTAGTAGGTTTTGTTTCAATTCTACCAGCTACTATATCTTGTAATTCTGCTAATATTTTTGGATTTTTCGATTCATATATTTGAGTTATTGGATTCCATTTTACCGCTACTGCTCGATCAGCATATAGTTTCATACCTGCTTTTTCAATTGCAGCACTACCATCTTTTGCATAGTTTTCTCTACCAATTTCCCAAATTTTTCGAACAGTATCTTCAGGAAAATCATCTGTGAATAGACCATCTGATCCAGCTAATTCTTTAGCCTTTTTCATCAGTGCATTTTTTGTAGCATCATCTAACTCATCAAATGGTAAATTTTTGCTTAAATCTTCAGGATCAATATTATCACTCATATATCTCCATAATACTGCGTATTGTTTGCCAGTTGTACCATCTGGAAATGTCATAAGCGTACTTCCGCCTTTAGCCATATTTTTAATTAAATCTAGTTTTTTCATTATCGGCACATTGCTACCATATGCAGACTCTGATACATACCAAAACCAACCAGCATCAGCATCATCGAATAGATTTCTATATCTTCCTCTCGCAAGGCGATATGCATCATCGCTACTTTTAAAATACACAGACATAAACGATTCTGTTTCCATTGTTGGGCCATCAAATTGTGTTTTTCTTAAAGCAGTTCTAATAGCTCTACCAGCAGTTTTTCCAACACTACTAATACGTGTACCGATATTTCCAATAGATTCTCGTAATGTTTTAATATTTTTCCATCCGTCTCTTTTCCATACATCCCATCCTCTTGCAGCTTCTGCCCAATCTTTAAATTTAAATCTCGTTTCGCTTAAAAGTGGTGGTGCTTTCACATTTTCTAAAAATGCTTTTTTTGCATTCGTATCCATTAACGACATTGCTATTTTCATTGTTTTAACTTCATCAAGACTTTTATATGCTGGTGAAAGTTTTCCATCATATGTAATGCCCAAATCTTTTTGCTTATTTTTAAATACAGCTTCCATCATAGCTCCTGCATTTTTATCAACATCAAATGTTGCTTCAAATCCATTGGCTATGGCATCATTTAATATTTTTTTTCTAGCCATTGTATTAGGTATCCATGTAAATGGTTCCAACATTAATTCTAAAGTCGCCCTTCTAACACCAAATCCACTATTACTTTTAATAGCTTTCATTATTGTTTTAGTTCCAAACACTTGAACTTCTCCATCAAGTGCAAGTAATAATCTTGCTGGCATAGATCTTATAAATTTTGCACCTCTCCAAGCAAGTTTAACAGGATATGTTATAGTTCCTGCAAGTGCACCCATAACTTTTCTTCCAGTTTTTGTTCCAAACCCCGCATTTAAACCACGCATTGCAAAATACATACCAATTTGCGTTGCCATTCCACCTGACCAAGGATAACTTTCTTTCCACATTGTAAAGAAACTTAAAGGACCTGGAAAAGGAGATTCGTCTGGAAACTTTTCATAATATACTTCATAAGATGGTCTTGCTCCTTGAAATGCTACAGTTTTTGCATTAAGAAAATTAAATGGATCTCCGAACCTTACCACGAAGGGGACATATTTATCTACTTCATCTAAAGTTGGTTCATGATCAACTGCAGGAAGTAGCGCAGCTTCATTTATAGAATCAGCAATAGCAGACGCAGTTTGTTCTGCCATATCATCTAATTCAGAAGATGAAAACATTGTGTTCATTATAGCTACGCCTATTATAAGTATTAGTACTCCTCCCAATATTCTGTTTACATCTTCAGCAGACATTATTAACCACGACTACAAAATGGTATATCACTACAATATTCACATTCTTTTCCTAAAACTTTTTTACATAAACCTCCAGTGCCTGTTAATGGAGAAGTTTCAGACCCTGCTACCGGACACTTTACTTCTCCGCCAATATTTCCATCGGGATTTGCTGCCCAACAACTATTACAACAATTGATTGCATCACTCATTGATAATTGATCTTTTGCAGTGTCTCCTCCCTGTACAATCGGGCCGACCAATACTATTAAAACTACAAGCGCCAATAAAGTTACAACTACTATCCAGATTACATTTGAAGCTCCTTTCATTGCATTTCACCTCCTCCAGTACTACTAATTATCATTGGATTACAATTATTTTCTACGCACATTTTTTTACAATGTTTATTAACCCCTTCCTCATTTAAATCTATATCAGGGATTTTACCGTAAAAATCTTCACATAATATTTTTAGATTGCTTACATCTTCATTTAGGTATGCTATCGAATCACACTTATATTCATCTTTCCATACAGCACATAGTTGTATTAGTGTAGATTCTTTTCCACCCGCATCTGTTGGAAACCCTTTCACTATACCAACTGCTATTGTTATTAGAAGTATTACAACAACCAATGTTATTAAAATTGTCATTATTTTCATTTTTTACACCTCATAATAATCTCGTTCTGCATAATTATTTTCTATTTTAGCATCATCATAATTCATTATTTCCGCTTCTATGCATGTTTTTGTAGTAGTTGCTAGTATAATTAAACTTCCATGTGATGGTATGTTATATGTTTGATCATCTGGCATAATATTGTTACTATTATCACACTCTCTTATTTCTATTGCTACATCAAATACAGAACCAGAACCAAGATTTAATATTTCAACTTGTACTTGATCTGTACCGTCTGCCATTCTTACAAATTTTATATTTTCTTTGTAAACAGCAATATCATATGATATTTGCGGATTACATTTATTTTTACATATATCTTGACATAGTACTATCGTTTTATCATTACTTCCCTGATTAAATGATTTTAGACACTCTTCCGTTAAAGTAAATTTATCATTTTCTCTTTGTACACTATTTATTTCTTCAAGTGCTTCAGGGATTTCACAATTTTTATTTTGCCATTGAACACACAGTGTACTAAATTCTACAGACATACCGACCAATTGTTGTGTTTTAGTCCATTGTAATGCAAGAGCAACAAATATTATCACTATTATTACTACCATAAGAATTAAAAATTTCATATTAACTGTTTTTTCATGTTGTTCCATTTTAACACCAGATACATAATAAATCATTCATTATATTTTTAGATGATTCCGCGTCATTTCCAGTATATGTGAACATAATTAAAAATACTAAAAACATTATTAAAATTATTACAAATCCAAGTAAAAGATTTTCCCATTTTAATTCTCCTTTCATAAACATCTATTATCAGCTCTACACCCTGCTCCACAATTACTATTTTCTAAACACCCGCAAAAGACTGTTGGTATCGGAACACCAGCCTCTAAACATACTGGACCATTTTTATTTCCTATACAGTCGTCTGATGATTCGCATTCTATATTCTGATAATTATCTGATGGTGCTTTAACACTTGATGGTTCAGCGACAAGAAGATTGTAAAGTACGAAAATAACAACTACTGCAATTATTGCCATTGATGCAACTTCTAATACGACACTACCTTTCATTTAATCACCGCAAAACCATATATGTGGCTGTATTTCATTTAAAGCATTTTTAGTAAATTCAACTTTTAATTTTAAGTTATTTTTACATATACCATCCGGACAATAATAACTAATTATTTTTTTACTTTGTGCGTGAACAATTGTATCTGTCTCTATTAAACTCCTCGACGTTATTGCAGGACAAGATGTTAACGTATTTTCTTCCCAAGCCCCCAAACCATCATAAACAATTCCATTATTATTTTCTAAATTAAATAATGGAATTGAAGAAGAATGGTAGTATGGTAAATAATTTGATATCCAGGATTCAAATCCTTGTTCTATCGCTTCATTTATTTCAGCCGTAGTATAATCTCTATCTAATTCGAAAGCATAATAATTATAAGAAACTATATTATTGCTTTCATATCTTAAATCTCCAATATAAAATTCTCTCATGAAATCATATATTTGAACAACTATTTCTTCTACATTATTTGCAAATGCACTGGAATCACAGAAGTATAAATTAAATTCGCAATTTCGTTGATTTGTTGTTTTTAAATTTCCGAGATTTATTTTAAAACGACCAAATAAAGATTTTTCTGGTGAGTACGCTGTATTTATTTTTATAGATCCTACTGGATCAATTGCATTATCAAATGTACAAGTCCCATATTTAAACGCATTTTGTAATGGGTAAAATATTAGTTTATATGAACGAATTAAATGTGCCGCAAAAGATTCACCGAAATTTTCTTGAACACCAGGTTGTCTTATTGGAGTTATTATAATATAACTTTTATCGAGAACAACAAATTCTGGCGGAATTACAATGAAAGACATATCCAAAGTATCTAATCCTGTTCCAATACAAGGCATTCCACCACAATATCCATCATAACTTGATTCAAGTGTATAGTCTAACTTATCAATTATACAATCTTCTTCTGGTTTTTCTGAGCATAGTGGTAAACTTAGCTTACATGTACCTTCTGTTGATGCTTTACATATTAAAAATATTCCATCATGTTTAGGACGACCGCCACCTATTATAAGGTCATTAATATTTTCTCTTCTTACTGATACATTTAAAACTAAAGTACCGATATACTGTAAGTTGCTAGCAGCTGTTATTGGTATTGATACTTTTTTAGTATTAACATCATTTGCTTGTTGATATATTGGATTATTAGCAAATCCAGTTGTTACTACTGATGTTTTATCAAAATAACATATTTCTTTTTCGATATTATCTTCAGATGTAACCATTATTGCTTCATTTTTACACTGATCTAATGCTATTGTAATATCAGATCCTATTACATTTTCTTTTCTGGCTATATCTAATATAATAATTTCTTTTCCTAGAACATAATTTTGTCGTATTGCATCTTTTAATGCATTACAGAATCTAGACTCTGATGTTTGATCATAACAAAGTGCACAATTTGTTATTGCCAAATCAGAATCATAATAACATCCTTTACAGTCTCCAAAAGTAGTTTCAAAATCTAATGCTTTCAATCCTTGACAGCCTGTACAAGAATCACATTTATCACCGATGCATGATTGGCAATTTTCACAATCGCTATACATTATTTTTTGTCCTAGATAATTTTGCAATCCTGTAAAAATTGCTTCATTATCTTCTGATGCATACTGTATTCCAGAATAACTAATTAGACCCATATCTGCTGCACTCATAGTATCTGGTATGTTTGATGCAGGAAGACTCGGTAGAATGTTTTCACTACCACTAATTCCAGTTAAACTTGACCATGTAAAATATGCAGCTGTGATTATCATTACTCCGACAAGTATAGGTAAAACTAATTTAATTAATACATCTTTTACTATATGCACTTCTTCTGCCATTTAGTTCACCTGAGCAATTGATATTATTGGAGTTAATACTAATATATTATCAAGATAATCCGTTGGAATGATGTATGACTCATCTTCTAATCTTAATTTTTCAGATTCTAAATAAAATGCTACCTGTACTTTAATTTTTCCAGTATATATTGGATTAACATTATTGAGATCATCAGTTTCATAGAAAACATATTTCATATCTCCTTTTGGTGCTATACTATATTTGAAATATGCTTTTGATGTTTTTAGATTACAATTAATACCAGTTTCACCAGATGGATCAATGCTTACTATTTTTATTTTCCCTACTCCATAAAGATCATCAACTCTTAAGTCTCCTGTCAATTTCATATAATTAAATTTATCATCATGATTAATAATTACACTTCTTTGATTTTCTTTTGTTTCTACTATCTGTTTCCAATTGTCTGATGTACTTTCAGTTGTTCCAGAATCGTCTTCATCTTTCCAGATGATACTGTTTGCACTACACCATGAAACATCTGTCCATTCTAAATATACTTGTATTGGATAAGATTTGACACTATCGGCAAGTGTTGAGAGAGCTATAGGATTAAGTGGAATAGAATATTCGTGTGTGTTAGAAGATGTACTAGTTTGTGTTGTTACATATTTATATGCATAAAATAATTTATCGCCGAAATCATATGTATTATCTCGTAGAGAAGAATCTACTTGAACAAGTTGCCAGTCAAGTGTTCTATAACTTGTACCTGAAAACTTACTATTTATTTTAAGTTTTTGCATAATGGTATCACCGAAAGTATCAATGTTACCGTCTTTAGTAATAATAGTGTTTATTTTATTAATTGTGTTTGCATCATTTTCTGATAATATAATCCAATCTCTTACTGCTGCAATAGTGGCATCAGCAATATGATGTACATCAGCTGTATCATCACCAATATCAATTTCTATTTCTTTACTTTTTATTGCTTCATATGGCGCTTCTTTAAAATATTTAAAATCATCTTCATCCATTGATATAACTGAAGAATAAATTTTTGTAAGTGGATTTGAAAAATAGTCATCTACTTCTGTTTCTGAAGTTGTTGATAATAATGCTGGTTGCGCACAAACAAACATATTAAATCTACAATTATTATCTGCGGGAATCTCTAGGCCGAAATCAGAAAAACGTGTTGCATACGTACCAGGATTTATATCACCTAAAACTATTTTATAATTTACTCCTATTGGATTGTAGACATCATCACCAAAGGCCCAACTATTATAGTATAATCTATTCAATCGATATCCAGTACCACCACATTGAGTATATGTAGATTCTCTCTCACCGTGCCATTCGTTGTCAATGATATTTTCGGACCAACTATTTCGATCCATTTCTCTAAGCGTTGCTTTAGCTGTATCATAATTACAAATAAATTGTTTACCAGAATCAGATATTGCTCCATATATCGGATCAGGTTCAGTTGAAGTGCCTTTACATCTAATTAATGCATTTTGTATAGCAGAATTGACACTTGTAATAGAACCAGCTGATGCACCACTTGCAGACAAATGATAGTCTATAACACATGGTTGAGGATTATCTGGTTGATATGCTGCAATACAATCTTTAATTCGTTGACATAATAACGGTTCAGTATCTTGGCAACCCTTTCCACCATAACCACCACCACAAGAATTACAAGATTCACAAATATTAAAATATTTAGAAGCAGATATTGAATCTGTCCCATAACACATAGAACATCCCGTATATGCTGCATTAGATGTTTGAGTTGTATATTGGTAGAAAGAACAGTAATCACATGATGAAATATAATCAATAGTTGGTGTTACCGGCGCTTCACAGCCTAAACAATATGAACAGCTATCACATTGATTAGACATAAGACTTCCTGATTTTATTTCACAGTTTTTACATTCTAGGCACGCTTCACACGAAGAATAAATGTTAGTATCTTCAAAATGATCACTTTTTGCACTTTCACAACTATCGCAAAAGCCACATGTTCCACTTATAGAATCACAACTATCGCATAATGTACATGTTTCAGCATTACTATAATCTTGACTATCATAACATCCTATACATGAAGTACATGGAGTACAATCTTCTTTTCCACCAATTGGATATTTGAGATAATCTTCTTGCAATTCCGAAAGCGTGAATGTTAATGCATCATCAGTAACTATCATAATGTGTTCTGCTATACCAATAATTTCGCCAGAACAATCATTTGGACACGAAAGTTCTGTTTCGCCAGATTCACACATGTCGTTTCCACACGATCCACTAAGCATACTAACAATATCCCACTGTGATGCATAGAAAAGCGCAGCAATAGAAAAAACTAGAATTACTACAACTATAATTGTTGTCCTTGTTAACGTAAACATTTGTCCTTTCATCATACTACACCTAATGCACTAATTATTTTTGACATGCCTGGTATCCAAAATAATACATCTAATAACATTCTTTCACCTGCGCCAGACTTATATAAAACGGATATTACCCCAGCAGCTACTGCAAATATAATGACTATTAAAACTATATAGCCCATATATTTTGGAGGTAAATTTGTTGTCATAATTATCTGAACGGAGTACATATTAATTTTGCGGGATTCATGTATGATATGCCAAAATCAAGCCATCTTAAAAAAGACATACATGTGTCATATCCCATCATTTTTACAGCTTGAAAAAATAAAAAAGCTACAATAAGTATTACTAATGCAAACAATATTGTATTTGGAGCTATTGTGTGTTCGTCCATATTAAACACCTATCAAACCTTTTATTCCATTAAATGCCGAATCTATAAGATTATCCCCATGAAACATCGACGATGGAACTATTCCTGTTGCCATTCCCGCTGCAAAAATTATAAACAATACCATGAATATTGCTAATACGAAAAATACAATCATTTCCCTACTCATTTCTACCATTAATTAAAGACCTCCAAATGATCCTAAATATGTATATGCTAATACTAACAGTATTCCCATTATTATAATTGTTATTATTATTCCAGCAACCCAACTTTCTCTTACTCCTTTAATTTTATTCACCACATATCGTTATGAGAGGTTTTATTTTCACATTTTCACTGATAATCCACATTATTCTTATGGTTTTCTTGCCTTTTAATATACCGTTAGTCATTGTATCTCCTAAATCGTCATCATACTGTATTGCACATGATACTGTGCCACCATCAAATGTGGTATCCCAACAATTACTATTAAGATTATTATTTAATCCGCTCGAAATACCGTCTGGGCAATTAATTTCATAATCATCATTTTTTACATCCCATGTAGCAAGTGCTTCTTTTACTACTGTAATAAGTCCTTTTTTCACATTTCCAGATCCTGAAGTTACATCTGATACACCAATATCATCATCACCATTTATGATTATTTTATTATAGATTCTGTTTCCAGTAACATCTTTTTTATAAACAAGATTTGGGTTAAAATTTTCAAATACTTTCCCTATTTTTACTAGTTGCGAATCGTCTGCATTAATTCCTACAGACATATCTACAATTATTCCAGAACCGCCTGAAGATATTAACACATCTGTTATTTTCAAAATACCCTTTTCATCGTATATGTCTTGCGCAGGTGTGACAAAAGTTGCTACAATAATAACAAGTAAAACTACGAGAATTATTACACTAAGCAATATTTTAAATGTTCTTTTTGAAGCCATTATACTGCCTCTTCGGTTATTTTTATATTAGCTGTTAAAAATGGATCTGGATATACTCGTTCTGTATCAAAATTAGACATATCTAGATTTACCATTGAACCAATTATAGTTAGATCTATTTTTGTTAATTCTATATCTATACTAATTTTTCCACTACATATTGAGTCAGCACCACAATCAAAATAAATATTTTTATTTGAGTCGATTGGTGTTTCAACTGGTGCAGTCATGGATGCAATTGACCATAAATTTCCTGGCACCCAGTTGTATTTTGCTGCGTTTTTATCAAATCCTGTTATTATAGCATCAGACATCTGCCTTACGTGATAACCGTGATCTAATTCAATTGTTTGTTTTCCCCATGTGTATTTTTTTTGCGTAACAAATTTATTTATATTATTAATACTTATATCTGGTAGAAGATATTCCTGGAATATCGTAGATACTGGGATATTATCTGCAGTAACCATTGTTTCAGATTTAACATAATATGGTGGATTATCTATCATAATTTCATATAATTCCAAGATTCCAAATAATTCAAAAACATTCATTATAGATTCAGTTTCAGAGTCTGCAAAATATGGTTGCATGCATAATAATGTAGTGAATTTACAATCTCCATTTACATCAGTTACTGCTTTACCTATTTTTACTTTTATAGCCCCTGGTCCGTTTCCAGGCTCTGACCAACTGCTTGGATAATGTATATGGTGGAAATAATCATTGCATTTGTACATATGTGTTAAATAATTAAATCCAGAAGGATTTTCCGGCTTAATTACTTCATCTGCTATAAATTCACATCTGTTAAAATCAAACCCATTATATTGTGCTATATCTAATGTTGGCATAAATGTACCACGCCCATCATAGAGACAAACATCTTGAGATACACCAGGTCCAAGAGATATTTTAAGCAATTCTAAATCACATTTTGAAAGATCGGGATAAATATTTGCTATAGAATAATCATTTAATTTATTACTACGATAACTAACAACATCAATTGTTTTTGGTTCACCGGTTACAATTGAATTGATTATACCTTCTTTTAGTTTTTTACAAAATTCTTCAGATTCAAAATATTCTTGATAATTAGTTACATCCGATATATCATTAGAATTTGATACAAATTCTGGATAACTATAATCCGAACGTTCAGAATCTTCATATATATAACTTGTAGATTTTATACTTTTATCACTAATATTAGTAAACATGAAATAAGATATTATAACAGATGCGCATACTACCGTTACAATAAGAACATATATCCAATCTACGTCTCCTTTCATACTAAAGTATATTGCTTTTCTCTATAAAAAGTTTATTTGTCTCTACAAACCGATATATGAGGTGTTATTATTAAAATTTGATAGTCGTCTGCGTCTTTAAAATCTCCATCAGAGTTACTATCAATATTTTTTATACTATATTCAAATGTTGTTGTTATACTCAATTTATCATAATTTGTGTTTCTATTCCGGGTTTCTCCCCACAAACTGGTATCATAAATGTCATAATTGAACTGAACCATTGTTGCAACAGTATCTGGTTCCATAGCACTCCAATCTACACAATCTGGATATACACCAGTTGCATATGAACCACTTTGAGCAAAAGAATCAAATTTGACATAATCTGGCTCCCAGTCATCTGGTACATTTTTACTTAAAATGCGTTTTATTAGATTAATATTATCAAAATTTTCCTTACTCCATTCCCACAGTGCTGCATTTTGAATAACCATTATTTGATCGATAGTTGGTTTATCTGTTTCGTCAGTAAAATCAAATGTATATGGATGAGCATATGCAGAATTTACTTTTGTAGTATCTCCTTTACAACATTCCATCTCGCTTTTAATTGTTTCTTTAAAATATTTGAATATTTTATATGCAACACTATCTTCATTTTTACCTATTGCTGGCTGTACACATACAAATAAATGAAATGCACATTCAGGACTATATGTATCCTCACCTAAAGATGCATTCACTATTATTGTTCTTATGGAATACCCAGTTTCAGAATATAGAAAATCTGTATAATCCATTTCTGCATATTGTGGTGGTAAATATGGATAAATTTTTACTTTTGATTCTGTGCCATCTTCATTTATTGTTGATATAAAATCATTAGGAATATAACAACCATGTATATATGGCTCATAATTATAGAAAGGATCCGTTATAGCAACCTCACTCCAATATTCTGAAGCATAGTCAGTATTTATAGTACAAATTGATTTTGTTACATCATTTTGTTCTTCAGTTATTTCAAGTTCATTACATATATAATTTGAAAATAGCAAATTTGAAGGATTTGTGTATTGCGTATGTGTTAGCAGATCTATCTCACTAACAATTTTTGGTTGACCATTAGATTTTATAGAATCAATAAATGCGTTTTTAAAATCGGTACAATATGGCGATATACCATCAACTGGTGTAAAGTAACCATCATCTCCACTAACATCATATGCAGTTTCTGGATTAACAAATAAATCTTCAGGATTAAATCTATAATTTTCATAATATTCAACTATTTCTGCAAGTTTCGGTTCACCTTGCTCTTGAAAATCTGCTTTAGCGCTTGGTAAAAATGGTAATGATACTAGGAGAAATACAACTACTAAAACTAATGCAAACAAAAGTCCGAATATATATTGCTGACCTTTCATGTTTCTAACCATTCATTAATAATTTCACGTCAAAATCTGCTATATATGTTATAGCAAAAAATAATAAAATAGCAATTACTATTACAAATAAAACAGCATATATTAAAGTTTGTTTAGTAAGTTCTTCTGTCATGTTATACACCTATTGGAGTCAATAAGCTTGATATTGATCCACCAAATAATGAATATACTATTACCCAACTCATGAAATAAACTATCATTGATATAATCATAGTTTTGCTCATTAGAGATCTTTCTCCAATTGCATCGTCACCATATTGTATTCTATTAAGGAATAGAGACAGCAACACAACGGTTTCTATCATATATATACCAACGATCATTTGGAACGTAACAGGCGAAACTGGTAATGTCCCCGACATTCCCCATGAACCTATTAACATACTTGATGCCATATTGCTTCCACCACTAGCAGCTGTTATTGATCCCATAGTAGCACCGAGAGATGTTAATATTTGTAGTATGATAACAGCCATTGTTATAGTAACACCTGCTATCATTGGAGCTAAAAACATTGCCAAAAATTTCATTGATGAAATGGTTTCTCCTAATATTTCATCAATTTCTTCTTTTACATTATGTACGTCTTTCAAATATCTTGAAATTACCATCATTGAGTCTCCAGCAGTTTTTGCTGATTTTTTAGATGATTCAAGAATAGTTTGCATTATAGATCGTATTAGACTAGAAGGATAATACCAAACTGCTCCAACATCTTTATCGAAAAGAGCTTGTTCTAGCGTGTAACCAAATTTCTTCATGTTCATGCTGGTTATATCAAGCATATCAGTTATCTTCATATTTTTTAAATTTACTTTAGCTTGATCTATTGCAAGTTCTATCGGCGACCCACTGGATATGAGATTTCCTAATTGGAATAGTGCTACAGAAAATTCTTCCTCTATTTTTTCAATATCATTTCTCATTTTCATTTTTTGATAACTATCTAAAAAAGTATATACGGATATTATTAAACTAATTCCTATTATTATTAGCATAGAAAATGATACAGATACATACGTGTCTAGATTTGTAATTCCGAGTATACCAAACAAGATAACTGGTATACCAATTGCCAATGCTATAGGAAGAATAGGTATATCAAATTTTCCAACTCTATAGTAGCCCAATTTGGCAATACCTTTTACTAATGATATGTCTGGTTGTGAAAATGTTGGTGGTTTAGACTGGAGAATATAATCAGTGAAAAAGTAAATGAATGCCGGAAGAAGTATATCATATCCTAAGAATATAAAAATCGGTTTAACTGCATCTCCCATGAATATCATAACAACTGGGAATAATACTAGACCCATTATCGGCAACAAAACTCCCATTGCATGGATAATCATCATTGGCATTCTTAATCCGTTAGCATAGTGTTTAGCTCTTTCGCGTGTTCCATTTAAAATTACATTTATGGTTTCATCAAATATTATGTTTTTTCTCACAGGTTCAGTTGCAATACTTCTTAAAAGATGTAATGATTCTGCAAATTCTTTGTTTCTATCTTTCCATTTATATACATATGTAACAATTGCATCATCTGCAGAAGCATATTTTCCAACCTCAATATCCCACATAAGTTTTTTCAAATCCCAGGCAAGTGGTCCTTTAAGATTCTGTGTAGCAAATCTTAGTGCACCTTCTAAATTCGGAGAAGTTCTCATATATATGACCATATACAAAATAGCAAGAACTGCATCTGATGACATTTTCATTCCCATGGATTTTGCATGAGAAGACGGATAATTGTAAATATAATAAATTACAATTCCGCCAAATAACATTAATATTATTACCATGGTAGATCCTAGTCCCATGAGTAATGAAAATAATAAAAATATAGATAATACTATCGCAGATATAATTGTAAAAGACACAACTCCTCTTGCAGTAGTATTAATGAAACCAGCTGATAAATTTTGAGATAGTTCCATTTCCGTAGCATCATCTAATTTTATTGGTAAAATTCTTTCAGATAATGAACATGCTCTTTCATAAAACACTCCTGGTTTCTTCTCAGTTTCTTGTAAAAATTGTTTATATTCGGTTGATTTAAATTTTTCAGTTTTGCTTTTAGAAGGAAGTTCTATTCTGGCAAGTTTTTTTATTTTTTCCATTTCTTTCTTTTTAATTTCTTTTGCCTTTTCTTCGGCTTCTTCTAATTTACTTTTTTTAGAGAATAAACTCATTTAGACAACCTGTTTATTGAACCATTCTAACCATTCATCATATACTCGTTTATTATCAATTGATCCTGTTTCAGTATTACTCTTATCACACAATACACTAAACATTTGATTTGATTTAACTACAGTTTCAGCTTCTAACAACTCTGGCATATTTTTCTCTTTAGATATTCTAACAATTGATTCTAATATTTTTGCTCTTAGTTGTATGTTATCCCAAACCAAATTCCATCTACCAGCCCATCCAGGAACTCTATTTGCAAGTTCATTTAAAATATAAGATTCTCCATTTAACAAAGTGTCTGTTGGTTTTAATCCATCTGTTTCTGATGAATATGACATTAAATTAACAAAACCGCCCTCGTCTTGTGGATCTGTTTTCCAATGTTTTCTTACTTCAGTTACTTCAACAATTCTCCTTCTAGTGTGTATTCCATCCTGCGATTTTAGTCTATTACAAACCACAACAATATCTGTTGCTTTAAACGAAGTAGGTGGTACACCAAGATCATTAACAACTCTATCAAATACTCCATAAGCAGATTCACCGTGTATAGTACCTGCTACCGTGTTAGCCAGCGCGCCGATACGCATAGCTTCGTATAATGCTTTAGCTTCAACCGATCTAACTTCACCGATAAACATGCAAGAATCACCTAAACGCAACGCGGTTCGTAATGCTTCATCGGCAGGCAATTCTGTTTCTATTTTTGTAATAACAGAACGTGATTTCATTCTTTGAATATTATAACCTATTTTTCTTAGTGCTTCAACTGGAAGTTCTAGAGTATTATGGGCTAGTATATTCTCGCAAACAAAGTTCTCATTTTCTGGGACTGAGATATCATAGACGTATTCTTCTGCGCAATTTATTTTTTTAATGTTTTTTATCCTGTCCCACAATATATCAGTAAAAGGTAAAAATCTCACAGGATTTGGTATTTTGTGCAAATCTATACCGTTTATTAATTTATTTAGATGTTCTCTTCCAATGTTATTTTCCCTTGTGATGTAATCATGTTTGTTAAAATCGTTGCATACCAAATTTAACTCGTTTTTAACTCCTGCTGACAAAGGTATGATATCTGTTGAATCGTGAGTAGATATTTTTGAGCATAATAATGCCAATTTATCATTTTTGTATTTTTGTAAAAATCCTATGTTCTCCTTAAAATTCTTGAAAGATTTTACAGTTGATATTGAAGCATTAAACGTTCCGTCTGTTTTTCTTTCGTTGGATTTTCTAAGTATCACATCATAAGACAAAAGAAGCGTCTGAATATCATAAAGCAGTTTTTCTGAGCTTAAAGGTATTGCTATCTCTTTCTTTCCCGCACATCCATCTCCTGAAAATAATCCTTTGAGGACATAAGACTTCTGTCTGCAGGATAGATCAAATATCCAGCTAGGTATTTCCTTTGTATAGGCATCGCCTTTCAATCCAAGTGCGTTTACAAACACGTCTTTCAGAATAACTGAGTTTATTATAAGCGATACTTTGTCAGAATGCATCTTAACCTGAAGCCCGAAACGCTTGGCAATGTTTCTAACAACGTCTCTTTCTTCTTCAGAGACAACTGAGATTATAATAGACTTTTTGTCATAGCAACCATCGGCCAGCCATAAACCAATTAACGTCAGCATATATTCATCCAATTCTATTTTACTTTTAATAGAGTTCCCTCCAGATTTAGGTTTAAATTCTAAACTTATATCTTTAGCATTCAGTCTTTTGAATATTTTAACAGGAAGCATAGCGCTTCTTTTCCATGCGCATATCATAGATTTAGAATAATCTAATTCTGAAGAAATGCTTTTTATTTCACTCCATCTGGATTCTATTAAATTTTTGATTCCATAACCTGAAACATAATATTTATCTAATGAATCCATATGTTCCAATAAATCTATTTCATCTTTTTTGCCCGCATCAAATTTTAAATTTCTAGGAACAGCTATAAAACTATCAGTATTTAATTCATTTGTTTTTATTTCTTTTAGAACATTATCATCGCCAACAGTAAATAACGAATGATCGCCGGTAACCTTTATCTTTCTTCCTGTCGTTGTTTCTACTTCATATATATCTTTCTTTACTTTATGTCTTATCATCGCAGATACGTCTGATAATTTTGTCTTACCCTCTCTATCAACAGAAAATATTTTTATGTCTTCAAAATTATTAACAATTTCTCTTCCGAATTTATTTATACATCCATATTTTTCTATATGAGAATCTATCAGCTTACCAATTTCAGTTTTTTCGAATTTTCCATTTCTTTTTATTACTAGCCTACTGTCTCCTGTTACACTATCTTCTACTGTAATAATTCTATAATAAGGAAGTATCTGTAACATCATGCTTGCTAAGAAACTTGTTTTACCGCTAGATCTTGTTCCAGCTATTAGGAATGTTCTACCATAAGATGCCATGAACCACATTAATCCACCAAACAATGGGTCAAAGTATCCTTCTTTTATGAATAGTGGAAATGTCCAAGGTTTGTAACGATGTCTTCTTAACGCAAAACCTAAACCATCTGGTGATAATTTAGGATTTATTGCTGCGATTCTAGCTACACCACCAGGTACCATAACTTCAGTATCTAAAACTGGATTTGCTTCATCTAAAGGTCGTCCTGATAAAAGTTTGAATCTTGTTGCCCAACGATCTGCATCTGATTGTGTAGGAACTAAATTGGTTTGACATTCTTCATAATCTTGATGACCAACATAAATTGGTATGTTTCCTAAAGGAGCGTTTATGTAAACATCTTGTATTTTACTATCAGCTAACAATAATTCTATTATACCTAATCCGGCTGTATATCTTGTAAGAATGCTTGCTAATTTTTTAATCTGTTCTTCATCAATAACAATATTCATCTGCTCGGCTAAATCTCTAAGTAGGTCTACAGACAAAGTATAGAAGAGTTCTCTCATTTTTTCTTGATCATTTATTTCTAATTCCTTTGGTCTTCTTTCTTCAAGTATTCTTCTTGCTCCGTCAAGCAGAACATATTCATTTTCTTTTAATCTAAACTCTGGAGGAATGATATGATATATATGCCTTACTTCTCCAGGTATCTTGTATATCTCAACATCTGTATCACCAATTTTATATTTGTCAATTATTTCTCCATCTGGTCTTTGCGCCATATATTTCGTATACATGAAATTAGGACGAATTGATGGTTTGAATATTTTTCTATAAATGCTTCTATCACCTACGTGGTAGGCTACGAAATTTGGTTTTGCAATTTGTATTAATTTACAACCTTCTAAAATTTCTTGTATTGGCAGTAAACAATTTTCTAAGAAAAATCCAGCACATTGCCCAAATTCTTCAGACAGGTTCATTTTTGTTTTTAGATGTCTTATCTCTCTAGTTAGTGTTAAATAAGCCCCTATCGGGTCTCCTCGCATTTGCAATGATACAAGATCCTGAATCCAAGAATACCATTGTGGAATATATTTATCACAAGTTTTTAGACCAATATTTTTTATTGATACTAATTTTTTTTCTTTTACTATTTTTGTAATTGTCGCTGCTATTTCTTTTAATAATTCTGTTTGAGAGAAATCATATTCATATTCTCTTGTTTCAGCAAGAATAATGTCTGTAACTTTTTTATTTGATATTAATGAGTCGATTACTCTTGCCATGATAACGTCAGAATCTTCTAGAGTGAATCCAAAGATAGATCCAATACAATTCATCCTCATTAAGCCTTCTTTGATTTCAACGTCAAAAACCATACAATCACTTTATTTTTATATATAGGATTCAATATTATATATAATAAATCTACTATAATACCTTGTGGTTTGATGCCTGAAAAAACAGATATACAAGTTATCTTGTCTGAACTCGTCAGAAGGATGAATGAAAGTGCTAGAAGAATTAGAGCTTTAGAAGAAAAAGTTTCTGCGACAGAATCAAAAATGAGCTCACTAGAAGATATAATCCTAAAAGGCAACGAACGAATTAAAAATACTGTTAATAAAATAGAATCTGATTTTAATAGCATTGAAGCAAGATTAATGAAAACTGAAAACGATTTAACAAAAATGAATAAAAATATGGAAAAATTTGCCAGAAAATCAGAATTGAAAGAGATTGAGAATATGATATCATTATACAATCCATTAAAAGCAAGCTTTATAACCAAGGAAGAAGTAAAAAGATTATTAGAGAAGAGGTGAAATGAGTGTTTCCTTTTAGTTCAAAAAAACCAGAACAACAACGAGCTTATATTCCTGTTGATTTAGTTCAACGTTATGCATCTCAGGGTATGCCTGAAGCTGAAATAATTTCTAGATTAAAGGGTCAGGGGTTTTCTCCTGGACAAATTGATACATCTCTTCGAGCTGTATTAAGAGAAAGAGTTGCTGGTCCTTCTAACATACAAAGACAACAAGCGCCAATACCTCCACAAGAACATGCTAATATACAAGAACAGTTTCCTAGCATGCAAATGATTCCAAAACAAACAGGTGAAGCAATACCAATGCCATCTAGAAGACCTCCAGAGCAATCACAATTTCAGCCTCAAGAACAGAGGCCCCAACAACAAGAATTTCAACAAAGACAGTCACCGGAATTTCAACAGCAAAGACCACGACAATTTCAATCACAAATGGAAGAACCTGAAGAACACCCTAAATTTACATTTGAAGCAAATGATAAGTTTGAAGCAGAAAATGATATAACTTTAGAAGAAGTTATAGAAGGAGTTGTTGCTGAAAAATGGCAAGATTTTGAGCAAAGATTAGCTAATTTTGAAGAGCGTGACTTACAGTTAGCACAACAAATTCAAGATATACGAACAGCTACAAAGGACGTTGTAAAATTAGTTGAATCTAAAGAACAGAACTTATCAGGTAGATTTGAACAATTTGGCGATTCTATGTCTTCTATTGAAGGCAGAATAGGATCAATAGAAAAAATATTCAAAGATTTTGTTCCAGAATTAAGCAAAAGCATGAGAACTATTTCTGAAATGGTTGAAAAGAAATAATAAATTTATTTAGCTTTTTGTCCAATCATCCATACTATAGCAAGTATAATTACTATAAAGAATACTATGCTTGTCATTCCAGATGAACTCATATTAATTGCTGGGAATCCTAGTAATTCCATTCCACCAGAACTCATAAATATTAATACTGCGATTATCAAGAATACTGCAAATGCTGCATATTTATGATGTGCTAGCAAAGGAATATCTTTAAATCCAGTGTGTGTTGCTTTTCCAGTTTTCTGATCAATATCATATGTAGGTTCTTTATGTTTAATTCCTGCAATTTCCATAAATATCATTAATATTAAAAGTCCTAAAACAACCAAAATTAAACTTGAAGACATTCCAGATAAAACTTCTATAAGACTTGTTGGTGTTGCCAATAATACAAAGAATGCTGCTACAATAGAAATTATTGCTCTCGATTCTCTATTTTCTGGCATTTTAACTTGAGATAAAACACCATAAAAAACTGCGAAAGATAATAACCATAAAAGAATCTCGGGTAATCCCATGTTCGTTAGCATTGCCATGTCAAGTGCCATATCATATCACGCTATTATTTATTATCATCACATATATAAAAAGGTTTCTACTTTTTAGTTCCTTGTTCCTTCATCAGTACCCATATTGCTGCTCCCATAACTGCTAGGAAGAAGAATATTGCTAGTAAAGGTTCTGTTATTCTAATTGCAGGTAAGTTTAATATTCCCAAACCACCTGCTCCAATGAATATCAATATTGTTAATACAATAATTGCTATTCCGAATATTTTAGGATGCTTTGCAAATATGTGAATACCGCCGTGACCGCCTTCTTTTGATCCACTAATTTCTAAAAATATAACAACTATTAACAAACCAAATGCTATAACAATTCCAGAAACGACCATATTTTCAATAAATTGCGCTGCTTCTCCACCTGCTGCTGCAAATAATACCATAAAAGCAGCTACTATAGATATAACGCCTCTAGCTGAAATTGATTTTGGCATTTCAACATGAGATAAAACACCATATACAACTGATAGTGTTAGAAGCCATAAAAGAATTAATGGAAAGCCCATTCCTCTTAAGTTTATAATTACTGTTTCAATTCCTGACATATCATTCACTCATTATTACATTTAATATATATTTAAGCCTTTACTTTTGTGGAGGAGCTGTTTGCTGACCTGAGCCGACTTTAAATGCACTCCAAAATATCATTAGTGTGAATATCAAACCGATCAAAAACAATAAATTTTCTCCACCGCCAATAACCGGAAGTTCTATCGGGAATTCATCTACTAACATCCAACCTATCATTAATAGAACGAATAATACAACGCCGTTAAGCATCATTTTTTCTGAATTATCGGCTGGAGTAGCACCTTTTTTTCGCAATCCAAATACTTCCATTGAAAATACTATGAAAAACATTATTATGAAAAACCATGTTATACTAGGCAAAAATGACCATAGAATAGTTATGAATGGCCCATAACTTGTTGCAAAGAATGCTATTGCTAAAGCAATTATTAGATTAGCTACTTTGTTTTTAATCGGACTTGCTAATTCCAACACACCAAATATTATAGCTAATATGAATAAAAATGGAATTATAAATTGTAGAGATGGGTCAAACATTATCATTTTATCCACTTCCTTCTAATTTTCTTCTTTCATTTTCTAATTCGTGTTTTTTCTGTTCATATTGTGCTATTAATATCATGGACGTTTGTGCTCCTTCTCGGCTACCTTGCCCGTGCTGTCTTATTCTTGCTATTTCTTGATTACAATATGATATTTCTCTGTCTAATTTTTCGATAGCTTTACCTTTACCTAAAAATGCAAATGTCTTTTCTCCAGCTGCAGCTCCAATTTTTCCAAACTTCTGTGCTGTAATTGGAGGGAATATTCTTGATATGAAAAATAATATTAGTCCGAATACTATCATTATTGTAAACCATGTTGAAGCCAGCTGCGCTAACATTCCATACCATCCACTATAGATTATGAAGATATATGCACCGATTGATACGAGATATCTCATACCTTTATGTTCATGTGATAACACGCCTCCGAAACCGGCTAAAAATAAGAATAAAATTATATGTGGTATAAGAATAAGATATATCAATTGGTCTGGCACTGTTGGATAATTATATAATAAATTTGAATCTATTTTTAATATTTCTTCAAATATTATAGTTATGAAATCAATACTTGCCATAAGAAAATTATATATTACTAATATTTAAACTATTGGTCTTTGAAAATTTCAATTAGTTAGACAATCGCTGGATTTACTCCAATATAGTCACATAATTTACGATATAGTGCTGCTTCTTTTTCATTATTTTTAGCGGCAATTGCGCCAAATGTTTTATCTATATCTATTTTATATTTTTGATCAAGTTTTTCTATTATATTTTCTGCAGCAGTTATAGCTTTAGGTTTAGCGGCAGATGCTTCATTAATGAATCTCACAAAGAAATTACCATAATCACCAATTGCACTTGCAACACTTAAATCATAAAAATATTCATCCCATCTTTTATAACGTGGTCTTTCATTAGCATTTTTACCATATGCTATACCTTCAGGAGTTTCTAAAGCTCCAGCAATATCATCTCCAAAACCTGGAACATCATCAGCATATGATGGAAAATACCCTAATCTTTGCATCGGTTCGACTAATCTTTCCGGACCACCTGTAAGAATAGTTTGTCCTCTTGCAGCTACCATTGCTTTGGTTATTGCATCAGCAAGTTCTTTGTCATTCATCATCATTCACCTAATATCTACCTAAATCCTTCGTATATTCATCCCATCTTTTCATTTTCATTGGCATAACTAATGGCCGTAGACCACTTTGATATCTAGGCTGTAATATTGTTTTTACCAATTCGGACATTGCTTTACTTTCTTCTTCAGACATAATCATTTCACCTAATATATATTACTCTTAAGTAGTATATAAACCTATGTAATTAATAGTAATTATGCTATTCAACGATTTGTTTGAATATACCCAATTCGGTGCACAATTCAAGGATAGCCCACGACCAAATCACTGCTTCAAAACTTTTAACAAGATCACCGTTCTCTTTGAAATGTTTACAATCAGAAATATAAGCATTCATATTTGTTAGCATTTCTTCTCCTTTAGTATCAAAGACTTCAATTTTATCAACTATTGCTTCAATTCTATCAAGCCATTTGTCTATTTCTTCTATTGTTACAGTGTCTCTCATAATATTTCCTCCAAATATTCTTTTTCTAAAAAGTGTAATTTTCCAGGTATAACTATACACGACGGCGTCTCTATATTTTTTTCAAATAAATTAGAAACATTATCATAATAAATATTTGTACCGATTTTACCAGCAATTATTTTATCGTTTTTCTTAATAAGTTTTGCATCTAAAAGTATTTTCAAAGCATTTTTAACAGTCATATACAAACCAACTTCAGCATCTAAATCTAAAAGCAATAAAGTATGCAAACCGAATTTTTTATTATTCGTTATCGCGTCTTTAACAGATTCTAATTTGTTAGAAAATGGAACCGTAACCGTACGGCCGTATTTGTACATCTGCAAGCCAAATTCACCTAATGCTGAAAATACTGAAGAATTATGAATAATTTTAACATCTATTTTCATTCTTTTTGCTTCTAAAATTAAATCAATATGAGTCGTCGCCGCGAGTGGATCACCTAAAACAAATAATGCTACATTCTTCTCCTTACAATTATTAAGAAATTCTTTCTGTCCGTCTTCTAAATCTTTTCTACGAACTGATTTAATTGGCTGCTCGATTATTCTTTCTAAACTACGCAAGTCGCCTTCCCATTTAGATGTATATGTTTCAATAAAACACTCACATCGTTTAGCAATTTCCATTCCGCGCAAAGTTATGTCTTTTTCGTCTCCCAGACCCAATCCGATGAGATATAGCATAATTTAAATGGAAGCTCAAGTTATAAATATTATGACATATGAGGTAATTGGGTCCAAAGATAAAGCCGTTGCTGTTATTGCATACGGTGTTAAAACTCCTAAAAAACTTGCTAAAAATATAATGAAAACTCATAAGAATATTAAATCTGTTTTACAAAAAACTGGTGAACGAACTGGTGTATATAGAATACATCCTTGCAAACTTTTAGCTGGCAATAAAAACACTGAAGTAATACATAAAGAAAATGGATTTTCTATTAAGGTTGATCCACAGAAAGTATATTTCTCAGTGAGGGAAGCAGAAGAACGTCAACATATAGCAAATATGGTTAAATCTGGTGAAAAAATATTAATTATGTTTTCTGGTGCAAATCCGTTTGGAATAGCAATTAAGAAAAAACATTCTGATGTTTACATAACGTCTGTAGAAATTAATCCAGCTGCTGTGGCTTATGCTAATAAAAATAATAAATTAAATAAAATAAATCGCGTTAGAAATATATGTGCAGATATAAGACATGCAAAACTTGAAAAATTCGATAGAATTATAATGCCTTTACCAGAAACAGCTATAAGCTTCTTAGATGCTGCTTATCATTTTGCTAAAAAAGGTGCAAATATTCACGTATATACATTTAATAGAAGTTTCAATGAAGCTGCTAGAGATGTAGCTGATACTTGTCACATGTTCAATATTAAATGTCATAAAGTCGGTGAACATAAAGTTCTACCCTACGGACCAGGAATATACAAGTTTAGAATCGATTTAAAAGTTTAATTAGAAATTCTTTAAAACAAATAATATTTTATTTATTTACATAAACAACTTTTGCAATTGGAAATCCGTTAAAATTACTCGCAGACGCAAGTGTATATGCACCCATATTATTCACAAAAAGAAATTCTCCCAGTTCCATTTTTGGAAGATTTCCATATGGATATTTTTTATCATTAGTGCTTGGAGAAACTGTATCAAATCCGTCGCATGTTGGCCCAAAAATAATGCATTTTTCTTTTTCTCCATTTTTGAAAGATTCTAGAGTATAAATTTGATGATCGAAAAGTTGTCCTGAAAATGTACCATAGACACCATCATCAATATAGTAAGATGTAATACCGTGTCTGAAAGCTCTTCCTATAATGTTTACAACAACCGTACAAGCATTTGCAACAAGAAATCTACCTGGCTCTGCAACAATTTCTATATCATTTGGAAATAGTCTATTTATTTCTTCTCTTAATTTCTTTGCAAGTTCCTCAAATGACATTATGCTTGAATCGTATTCTTCTGCTGGAAATCCACCGCCAATATCAAGAATTCTTTTTCCTGTTTTCGGATTTGCAATTTTATATCCTCTTTTTTTAACTTCATCAAATACATAGGACGCAAGATCCAATGCTTTCATATAATTATTAAAATTAGTACACTGGCTTCCGACATGAAAACTCAATCCTTCTATGTTAAGTCCCATTTCAAATGCTTTTACAGCAAGATTAACAGCATCTTCTCTACTTGCTCCGAACTTAGATGAAAGATCAACTACAGAACCTTCATTTGAAACTTCTAATCTTAATACAATTCCTGCGCTAGGGCAATGTTTTTTTATCTTTTCTAATTCATCTAAATTATCAAATGTAACAAGTGGTTTGTAAGGTTCAAGTTCATGCAAGGTTTTTATTATTTTTATTGGATGCGCATAAATTATTTTCTCCCATATGAATTCCTGTTGATCTTTTGGAAGCATATTTTTTATATTCTCACGAACTAGATGAAATTCTGGAAGCGATGCAACATCAAAACTTGCGCCCATATCAAATAATGTTTTTACGATTTTAGGATCAGAATTTGATTTTACTGCATAGTATACTTGTACGTCAGGAAGATTTTTCTTAAATCTAAGATAATTATTTCTAACTTTTTCGAGATCTATTACAAAAATAGGAGTTCCTTTCTCCTTTGCTATTTTTTGCAAAACAATATTTTTTGTCCCATCAGTCATATTATAGGCCATTTTTAAACCTCCAGTCATTACGGAACGAACATGAAATTTTTAAATTGCCATGGATCTTCTTCATCAGCTTTGCTATCAGAATTTTCCTTGAAAAAAACTGTTCTATTTTTCAGTGGAGTCCAGTCGTATGGTTCTGAAACAAATTTTCCTAACCACGGTTTTGCTATTTTTAAAACATAATCATATGGTAAATCATTCGGTGAACAAAGCCCTTTTCTTGGATTTTCTATCATCCACATAACTGCTGTAACAACTCCAAGTGCAACCACTATTGTTGTTGCATTCTGGCCAGGTATAAGTTTTCTTGCTTCTTCAATATCAAGTATACTTCCCGTCCACCAAGAATTATAATTATGACCCATAATAAGTGCTCCAAGAGCATCTGCTCCCGAAACAATTTCAGTATCGTCAAGTATTCTTACCTTAGATTGCATTTCATAATTTCTACATCTAAGTTCATGAAGTGAAGCTAACGTTTCATTGCATGGCATATAAGCATAATGTACTGTTGGCCTATAAATTGCTTTTCCATCTTTCCAAACCGTAAATCTGTCTGAAATTTCAAATGCTTCCCCGTGTCTTATTACCATACCGATAATTTCTTGTCCAGGTATCCATGATTTTACCCACGTATTAATACCCATCTGAGCAAGAAATATTTGATTTTTTGGTCCATATGGAGGTACATGTGCATTTTTTGGTAATTCTTTTTCGTGGGAACCCCACCCCATTTCAGCAGTAGCTGTCCCTTCTTCTCTTAATCCTTCGATGCTCCACGTTCCAACAAATTCATCAACTTCCTTTGGTTTATTTGTTATCTGGGTGTCTCTCTCACTACAGTGAATTACCTTAACGCCAAGATTCATGGCTAATTCTGCAAAATTTTGATCAGCAATAAATTTCATTAATTTTTCTCCTTCTGCTTCAGATACTTTCTTATCTTTTATCAATCTATGAGTGATATCAACAAGACCTTGTTTTGTAAAATGAGAAATTAGTCCAGGATTTGCCCCATGATCAACAATTGCAGTTGTAGCATCTTTCCAATCTTTTGTTAATTCTCTCAATTGCATCTGTCTATAATAAAGTGATTTTTCAAATGGATTCTTTGTAAGCATTTCTTCTTTTGAATCCCATTGTTCAACAGAAGTATTTACATAAAGAACCTCGTGATCATGACACCATTTAACTATATCACAACAATCAATGTTCCAAGCAAGATCTATAAGGAGTCCTCCTTTTTCAAGATATTTTGAAAGGATATTATTGAGATTTTCTTTTGTAACTCTTTCTTGTGAAAATTTTATTCCTTTCTCTATCCATTTTTTCAAAACATTTTTTCTATCTTTAAAATCAATTATAGTAATATTTTCACAAGGAATTTCAATATAATTTAAAAGAATTGGTAGTGTACAATGTGCAACTGCTCCATGCCCAATCATCAAAATTTTATTTTTAAATTTTATTTTTTTTGTATCCATATTAGTCATAATTAATGATTCGATGTAGTATTAAAAATTATCGATTTTTTCAAAATAAAAAAATTTGTTCAAATTAATAATTTAATAAATATTAATATCATAAACAACGTGCCAAACTTTAGGAGAATATGATTTAATTTTTCTAAACGTTACAGAACCGTGTTTTTCTAATTTATTTTTAACTTTTTCAAGTTCTTTATCAGTTACGTTTTTATGAAAATGTATAACACATTCTTTCTTCGCCATTTTTAATGCTGCTGGTAAAAATTTCTCAGTATCATAGATATATCCTACGATTATTCGATCTGCAACACCTTCAAGTAAAGGGGCGAATTTGCGGCAATCTCCTTGTAGTATTTCTATTTTATTAGAAACTTTATTTAGAAATGCATTTTTTCTAAGATATTCAGTAGCTACAGGATTTACATCTATAGAATAAACTTTTTCAACTTTCTTAGCTAGTATAATTGAAAAATACCCCAATCCTGAAAACATATCAACTATTACTTCTCCGGGGTTGACTTGTTCGAGAAGCCTTTTCTTTTCCGCTTTATTGCCCTTACTCCACATTAAGTCTGCAACATCGATATAAAATCTACAACCGAATTCTTTATGTATGGTTTTTGTATTTTTCTTTCCCGCGATTATTTCTATTTTCGGTATACGTTTCACTCCTTTAATATCTTTAATTAAACAAATTGTTTTAACATATGGCAACAAATTTAATATTTTAAGACCTATTTTCTTCCTATAACGGATTAACTTTTTATTAAGTTTAAGCAATAAAATATCGCCCAACATATAATAACTTCTTGGCAAAAAATCCAGATATTTTTCTGGAATATCCCTTTCAAATTCATTTCTTAGTTTCTTATAAAATTTGCTCATTCGTATCAATCTCCGCTAATTGTTTTGCAACCGCAAACTGCCAATTCTCATTAAAATCTGTAAATAGTAGTTTTATATTAAGTAATTCGCAACCATTAAAAAATTCTCTATTTAATACACCATTTTCTTTTAATCCGTTCCATAAAATTATGATAGGTGTAGCATTAATTCTTTTAGAAGTAGTTGAAATAAAAAATGACTTCGCAGCTATTCTGTATCTTAACATCATATTTAACTTAGCAGATTTTTTTCTCTTTTTGCCTTCAGAAGTTATTTCAATTATGTATTTTCTTTTTTTCGTTTGAACAAAAAGATCAGCAAGATTATTAGAATCGGTAACTCTTTTTTCACAAAGTTTCCATCCAAATTCCTTTAATGCTGGAAAGAGAATCCTCGCATCATTATCAACTATAGTATCAGTATCTTTAATTCCGAATTTCTTTAGAGGAATATAAATATCTATCTTAGGTTTTAGTTTATTTCCATCTTCAAAGAATCTGTTAAAGCTTACAGTTATACCAGTGGTATATTTTCTAGGAATAAGCTTTGATTTAGACATTTTATTTGGAATAAGCATTACCTTTGTATAATCACTTGAAAAATACGGAACTACTCTTATTTCTTTCTTTAATAATAGTTTTCTTAATGGCAGGCACGAAAATTCTAAGCTTCTGACCTTAGATTCTGATTTGTAAAATCTTGAGTATATTGAACCAGAGACTAGAATACAGTCTTTATCTAAAATGTCATTGAAATTTTCTAAAACATGTAAATCATAAAATTTCTTCTTAAATTTATTCGCTCTTCTGTATATCGTAGATGTGCTTAAATTGATTCCTTTGACACCCAATTTTCTCTTTATTTCAATGTTTCCAAAACCCAAGTTTGTGAAATGAAATATTTGCTTATCAATTTTATTCATATACCATTATACATATCACTTATATTTATATCTAGTAGAGAACTGATTGAACAGGAAGCTAAAAGATTATCGCCAGTTAAAACAGGAAGGCACAGAGACGGCATTCACTTGGTTCATAAGCTGTTGCAGATAACTATTGCTGATTCTGATGATTATGGAATATTTTTAGAATTTGGAACAATCAAGATGTCTCCAAAACCACATTTCAGACCTGGTTTCTATAAATATGCTCCTGAGATTACGGGGAGGATTCGAAGAAGATTAAAAGAATAATTATTATTTTCTCATCGATTTTAACGTATCATAAATCTTTTGGAAATATGGATCCCATTTAATTTTATCTTGTCGATTCCAAAATACATTAAGTCGCTTTTTAACTT
>Ga0180732_1000041_pt1 | contig 148716 bp, 123 predicted proteins | sample KR11_01MetaG_FD_148674 | JGI IMG/M metagenome (GOLD analysis project Ga0180732, IMG submission 148674) | Groundwater microbial communities from the Olkiluoto Island deep subsurface site, Finland - KR11_0.1 MetaG | ecosystem: Environmental > Aquatic > Deep subsurface > Groundwater | place... | reverse complement strand
TCACTTCAGAATCTTTAAAATCTTTGCGGTCGGAATCGATATAATTAATTGATCCTTCCACAGCCCAGTTTTTAGTGATGCTATATCCAAGATTTATACCGGATGTAATTCCGTCATCTAAGTTTTGGTTCCCTTCAAAAAAGTACCAGCCGATATTTGGTGTAACTGTAAATGCACCTTGTCGATCTTCGGCAATACCTGATGTCATAAATAAAGTTAATAATGCAAAAACAGAAAACATTAGTGTTGCCCAAAATTTTTTCATACAATTGCTCCTTTGTTAAATAAAAAATATTATTAATTTAGAATTTAAAACAAGTTATCATTCCATAAACATGATTTTTATTATATAGAGCTAAAGTTATTAAGGCAAATAGAATATTGATGGGTTAGTAAAAATAATCCATCACCAGACCGAGATCATTTAAGCTCCTGTCTTGAGTGAGAGCAGAATCGTTTGAATTCTTAAGCCATAACTTTCAGCTTAAATGAGGAAGTACAAAAAGTTTTGGCCGATCCTATCAGTGAAGAGGAATATTCTCTGAAACCTTTTTGCAGATCCTGCAAACGCATGTACTTTATTGCCAGTGGAGTTGATAAAGGAGATTTCCATGCATTAATAGGTTTTAATTTATTTCTTCTGAAAAATTCGGTTTTTACAAGAAAATTTATATCACCCTGAACAGGCTGAAAATATATATAGTCGTTTTTTACAGATATTGCCATATTCAGACACTGTTCTTTCAATAATGCCCACGATTCATAAGGTTTGGGATAATGATTAAAGTTCTTGTTAAGAGATTTTATTTCATGATTTTTTATGCCTTTTAACCGGTAGGCCTCAATGATCACATTTTTTTTGAGTTTCCTGTCAAAAGCAGCCATGCCTCCTTTTTGAGGATTATGCGGGTTGTTATGCACGATTTCCATCAGCATTCTGTATCCGGCATTGCCTTTTTTCAGCGCAAGAGCTAAACTTTCATAATCAATCGATTCTATTAAATATCCCATATCTTCGATATTATAAGAAATTTTGTCGTCCATTTGTTTCAGGACATTTCCAAACACTTCTGATGCAAGATAACTCCTTTGGCCTTTGTTATCGATTGTAAAAATCTGGTTATCCATGGTTTGCTGCATTGCCAGCTGGCCATGGTTATGAAGCCGTTTTTGAGAACTTTTATCATAAATAAACCGGCTATTTACCATATTGATGCCGTGATACGCTTCCTGAACCATAAATAATACATTTTGTCTGTTGAAACCAAAAAATCTGTTTTCAATAAATTCGTTAACAATTTCATTACTAGTTAACTCATTAAGCACGATAAGCATCTTTTGATTTGAGAGAGCCTTTTGAGGATCATAATTATGCTTTTTTGCGAGCTTAACAATATCGAATGAAAATTGAAGCATATGTCTTGTGCCGAGGGATAACGGAAGCAGTTCTTCAGGATAGCAGCCTGATTGTTGCAATACTTCTTCTTTCGAAATGATCACGCCGTTTTCCATTGACATTAATTTTGCGATTTTATCAATAGAGAGATCTATTGAAATATTAATCATATATTTCGTGCCGAGGCCAAGTCGTGTTGCTTCTCCTGCAAAAGTATGCTCTGAAAACAGTTTACCCTCAAAAATACATTTGAGGGCTCTATTCCTGTCAACATCACTTAAGCAATTTTCATCAAGAATACAAACGTGTTTCAATTCTTCAAGGGCATCTATATTTTCATATGCATTGATATCCGGTTCATTCTGTTTAATTTCAGCTATTGATTGAAAATGACAGAGATTGTATTTTGCCTGATTCAGACAATATTCGATATAGTCAGTGTGATCTCTGAATAAAAATGTGTTATCTTTTTTTGCCGGTAATGCCGAGTACATATTGGAAATTTCCTTTCTCTACTGATATGCTACAACAAAAGTGGTGTTTTTATCTGGAATTAATTCGTTTGCTTTATCTCCTGTAAACCAGCATGAAGCCGGGCGTACATTAAGGCTGGGAAGATTTTTGCGGAAAACTTCAAGGCCGAAATCATTGAGTTGTTTTAAAGAGCTGGTATGCACGAACAGCTTGGCTTTATAGCTTAACCCATTTATGGTATTGATTAATTCATATGCTGAATTTCCATCGAAATCGCCAGATAATTTCAGATGAATATTTTCACTGTTTCTAAAAATCTGGATTTTAAAATTTGCTGCCATTTTATACTCTCCTTTCACAGCTATTTTATAGCATCAGAGTTTCAAAGAGGCTCTAACTGCCTCATGATTTTTTTCATTGATTTGATACAAATCCCGACTGGCTCGTAAAAAGCGCGTCTATTTTCTCATGCAAATCCGGCGCCTGTTTCATATAAAATCCAATTTCGCTTGCCCTGCCGCTGGTAGTGGCGCTCGCTCAATGGAGCAATAAGGTGTATCCGCCAGTCATGTTTTGAATCTGCTGCAGCTATTTCTTCAGCCTGAGCCACAGTCATGCAATTGTTATAATCGGGTGCCGTCATTTCATCATATAAATATACGCGCTCATTGTTTTTTGTTAACAATGCATAACCGAATCCAACCGCAATTTCTTCATCCATAGGCAGAATTGCCTGGTGATAACCACAGAAAGAATACTTTCCCTTTCTGTCCCCAACACATGGAAGCGGTTTATATCCCGACTTTGTATCAAACGCGGATTGACTGCTTTCAAGCTTTATTGCAAGGTTGATGGCGCTCATATATTTTCTCCTATGATAAACTAATACCAGAATGATTCGCTTGTTTGAGGTTCCATGATATTTCCATATTTTCCAATGAATAAAAGATCCTGAAAAGAATTATTCGAAAGGCATTCCTTTTGAAAAATATCCAGTGCTACAGGATGAATTAAAAAAAGGCTGCTCGTATCAATGAAGATATTTTTAACGTTCGCACAATTATCTTTCAAAATTTCTATCAGTTCTATTGCTGAAAAACCGTCAAATTCACCTATCAGATCAATATGAAGGCTGCCTTTGCTTTGACTGGTAATAATTTTAAAATTTGACGCCATACCGTTAACCCCTATTATTGATATCTTTTTGATGTTAAAGATATTTTTTATTAGGTTTCCATTTATTATCTCTTCTGCCATACCAAGACATCAAAGAAGCAGGCTAATGGATTCCTTTGCGGATCAGAAATTCTGATACGACAGTGAAAATGCTTCAAGTTCGGAATAATTATTTGAGCATGAGATTACATCAACCAATGTTGCCTGCAATTGGCTAATTGTTTTGCATTTATTGGAACAATCCGGAAGTTTCTTCCTTAAGCTGCAATCTCTGCAAGGACTTTTTTTAACATAGCCAACATTACACTCGAGTTTTTTTACATTTGAGACCTTTATTTTATCACGCATGACTTAGTCCTTTCCGATTTTAAATTTCTATTAAGCAGTAATGCGAAACTCAGGATCTACCCATTAAAACAACTTGCATTTTTTATTGTTTACGGAAATCAAAGTATTTCTCAAAACGATTTAAAAGCTGATTGAAACAGGAGAATATTTCCTCTCGATTTCTCTCCAAGGATTCCATTTGGTAAGTTCCATTTAACTCCTCCACTATTTCTATTATTTCCACAGCATTCAAATATCTTTGCTATTTTTGTCAAAATAACTAGAATTACCGGCTTTGTAAATAGGGGGAAGGACTTAATTGGATAGGGGTTTTTCCCGTTTTAAGGAATTGTCAGCAAAAAATTTGACATGCAGGTAAATTGATGTAATGTTTTTTAGAAATAGAGTTTTGAATAACTCGAAAGACTTCGATATGGCTTTAGATCGGATGTTATGCAAGGGCTCTTGCCAAACTAAACTTCAAATTCGGACATAATATGGGCCAACGTGAAAATAAAACTACCATGAAAAACAGTGGATATGAAACAGAGACCCCGAGCCTTAGAAACAGGGCGGAAACTGCTTACACACAAAGAAATAAAAGCAAAAAAAAATTGCCATATAAAGATGTGGATGCGCTTATCCACGATCTTGAGGTGCAGCATATTGAGCTTGAAATGCAGAATGAGGAACTCCAAAGGGTCCATGCTGAACTTAACGTCTCATTAAACCGATATTTCGAGCTTTACGACCTTGCACCTGTAGGCTATTTTACTCTGGATAGCCAAAACCGGATTGCTCAGGCCAATTTGACAATTGCAGCTCTTTTGGGTGTGAAAAGAAGTGCTTTGATCGGAGCTCACTTTTCACGATTTGTTCTTCCGGAATCTCAAAATAACTACTACCTGTACTTGAAAAAAGTTGTGAATACCTCAAAAGAGCAGTCCTGTGAGCTACGCTTGAAAAATAACGGGTCGGGACTTTTTGCTCATATACATATGGTTCCAGTGCTTGATGATGATAATCTGCTTCGTGAACTTAGAGTCGTTGCGACGGATTTAAGTGCTCTCAAAGATATAAAACTTGTGCATGAAAAGGCCAGCAGTGAATTGGAGGCCCAGGTTGAGGAACGGACCAAGCAGTTGAAAAGCTCTAATCAGGCCTTAAAAACCGAGATTGCAAGACGCAAAAAGACTGAAAAAACGTTGAAAGAAAACGAAAGGTTCAGCAAAAGTCTGGTGGAAAACAGTCCGATTCCAATCCAGGTTGTAAATCAGGATGCTTCGATTAAATATGTAAATCCTGCCATGGAGAGACAAACCGGCTTTTCTAGTATTGAAATTATTGGGCAAAAGCCTCCCTATCCATGGTGGAGAGAAGAAGTGCTTGATGAGACGATGCACTCTTTTCAGGAACTATTCTCAAAGGGAGTTAGCGGGTTTGAACAGGTTTTTAGAAATAAAAACGGCGAAGATTTTATTGTGCACATATATTCTTTACCTGTCAAGGAATCGGGGAGGTCTCTCTACTATCTGTCAAGTTGGGTTGACATCACTCTTGAAAAACGCCTGCTAAATGAAGTCCGGGAAAAAGAGTGCCTTTTCCATGATATTTCGCAAAGCACAACCGATTGGATCTGGGAGTTGGATAAAGAATTTAAGTTCAGGTTTGCTACCGGAAAGGTATTAGATGTAATGGGCTATTTTCCTGAAGAGCTTATCGGAAAATCGCCGATGGAATTTATCAGAAAAGATGAGGCAACAGCGTTTACCGATACTGTTACAAAACTTGGCAATGAAAGAAAATCCGTTGTCGATATTGGTGCATGGTGGGTAACCAAGGGAGGAGAAGAAGTATTTCTGGTAACAAACGGCCTGCCTCTTTATGACCAGGTGGGGAATCTTTCGGGATACCGGGGCTGTGCAAAAAATATTACGGAGCAGAAAAAGGCGGAAGATCGTGTGCGTCAACTCAGCGGTCAATTATTACAGGCACAGGAAACTGAACGCCAGGTGATTTCCTGGCATCTGCACGACCATGTGGCCCAGGACCTTGCTGCGGTTAAGATAACTTGTGATGGTCTCTTGACCGAAAAGAAAGGATTGTCTTCCGACTTACGGCATGAGATTGAAAAGCTGTCCGGTTTACTTCGCCATTGTATCGGCTCTGTGCGCGATCTGTCGTACGATTTGAGGCCTCCCGGCCTGAATAAGTTGGGGCTGCCTCAGGCCCTTCGAGAACATTGTACAATGTATGCGAAAAAAACAGGCTTATCTGTAGAGTTTTCCTGCTCAGGTCTGGAGAGTATTCAACTGGAAGAAAATGCTCAGATCAATCTTTACCGTATTGTTCAGGAGGGGCTTCGCAATGTTAAAAGGCATGCGCTAGCGGAAAAAGCTTTTGTCGAATTGATTCGTGCCGGTTCGAAAATAAAACTTAATATAACTGATAACGGAACCGGTTTTGAAGCTGTTAAAGAGCTGTCTAAAGGATCACTTGGAATGGGGCTTCGGGTTATGATGGAAAGAGCAAGAGCTGCAGGGGGGCGTATGAAAATACGGTCTAAACCAGGTATTGGGACGAGAATATCTGTAGAAATACCGTTGGCGGTTATCGGTTGACAGCTGACGGTTAACAGTAAATCGAAAACCGGGCTCATAAACTGTCTTTCCCTTATGAGCTTATGAACTTATTAGCTTATGAGCTTACGAACTTATGAGCTTACGAACTATTTTCCCCTTGTCAATGTTCAACTAAATTGAAAATGATTCATATTTACTAATTATTCAGTATATTGTGTATTCTGTCAGCAAAATCTTTCAATTTAAATGGCTTTTGTATAAAATTCACACCTCTTTCATACATCCTGGCAGTAAAGATTGTTTCAGGCGGATATCCCGAAATGAAAACGCATTTAATATCAGGTCTTATAGAGCTGAGTGTTTCCGCAAGTTCCAGGCCGTTCATAACAGGCATAATAATATCCGTTATCAGCATATTAATCTTTCCGCTATAATCCTGAGCAAGACGAATCGCATCATAAGGAGAATTGGCAGTTAATACGATATATCCCATATCTCCCAGAAATAATCTGCAAAGCTCCAGTATGGCTTTTTCGTCATCGACCAAAAGCAGCGTTTCCATTTCAGCAACAGCCCCATCCGAAACCATTTGGACGGGTTTTTCATTATGTATATTCATCATATTCACCATACCGCACCTTTTTGCAGTTTAATGAGGTGTTTTCTGTAAATTATTTATGTACTATTATATATTCCAGCTTAATGCAGCGGCTTCTATTGCCCTGCGATTGGCCAGCACCATAGTTTCCGAAGGACCAAGCAGCCATTTATCCAGACTCACAAACATATACCCGTTCAATGAATCGACATTCACAATTGCACCTGCCTTCATCTGTTCAGGAGCTGCAGGATCAGTATTAGCTACTATCTGCATGCCTTCGGCGGACAAGTGGCCATCAACTAAAACTCTGCCTCCGCGCCTTTGGGTTCCATGAGGATTGATGACTACCAGCATTTCCTGATCATCAAATATGCGTGACCAGGCTATAATTTCTCCTGCACCGCAGAAAGCGAATTTATTGCCGAAAAATGAAATTTGCCGCTGATACTGCCGGCCGCGGCGCAATGGTTTAAATGCTTTACGTATTTCCGACAACATGGCGATACGCGCATATGCCGGGTGCTTTGTGTTAAATACATGCCATCCGCAAGTGCCGTGGGGGCCAAAGCCGGGTAAAGCCCTGTCGGTTTTTCCCAGTGTTCCGGCAAAGCCCGATGCTCTTGGATGTAAGGGGCCGAACATTGCTTCACGCAGCAGGCAGTCATTGCTGCCCCAGCCGTTTAAATATTTACGCTGATCGGGCTCTGCGCCACCGGCCAGGCCCTGTTCAGTGCCATAATAAATACATGGAATCCCCAGAGTAAAAAGCTGCACGGCGGTTACGGCCGCACCCTGGCGATCATTGGAAGCGTCAACGGCAAGTCTGAGCTTTGATCCGAACACATGATCATGGTCATTCGCAACGCTAAGATGTCTGGAACCCCAGTTGCGATGTGAACCCATGCCTTTATCATAATAGTTAAAACCGGCAAAAAACCTGGCGGAAGCTTCTATGCCTTTGCCCGTATTGCAGAGGATTTCCCGTTGTTCGCCGATATCCAGGCAGGAATTTAAGTTCCGTCCCGTGACATCAAGGTATTGATCTTGCGGGGAATTACCTCCTGCAACTTCTGCTACAAGAAACAGATCATCCTTGTCAATATCTTCCGCATATTCTTTTAGCGCATTGCAGAAATTTCTGGCCTGTTCAAATGTCACATGCTTAAAAGTATCAATACGGTAGCCGTCTATATCGGTAAGAGCCAGCCAGTACTGGTAAACAAGAATCAAAAAACCCAGTGTGTCGTTGGAAAAAAGGTCGAATTTGCGAAGATCGCAAAAATCCGTCCTTTTATGTTCGGCATTATCATCGTCTATGTCGCCTTTACCAAGATCGCCGCTTCCTGTTCGAAGATAATGCCGTAAACCTTGTAAGTCAACCGGCCAGACATAATCATCACGTCCCAATGCCTGTTCAGTATCCATGATTGCCGAGCCGAATCCGTTTCGCGGCCAGATGGGGCTGTAACTGCCAAAAGGCGGAAGATACCCCGGCTGAAAAATATCGCCGCTGCTTGTATCATAAAGCCAGTTGCATCCGGAGTGGTTGAAGATAATATCCAGCACAACATACATATTCCTGTCATGTGCGGCATTTACAAGATCAATTAAATCGCGTCGGCTGCCAAAACGGGGATCAATATCAAGAAAATCCTGCACGCCATATCCATGATATGTATTGAGTTCTATTCGCTGCCGGAATACAGGTCCTATCCATAAGGTAGTTATTCCGAGATTTTTAAGATAATCCAGCTTGGAATGAACTCCGGCCAACGTACCTCCCTGAAAGCGGTTTGCGCCGGAATTCTGCCATTTATCCCAACACCATTCTTTTCCGCGTAAAGCATGTATTCTGGCCAGACCGGCATCTGTACTCAGATCTGCATCAAGAAGTTTTTTCGGGCGTTCTTTCCCATTGGAGAAGCGGTCGGGCAGCAGAAAATAAAAAACCTGATCCCGCCAGTCGCTGGGTGATATATTGTATTTTTCCCGTACTGGCCAATTTGCAAGAGCTTCGGTAAGGTTACCGGGAGCTTTGGCACTAAGTATGGTTTTTATATTATCCATTGAATATCTCCAATTCGTTATGAGGCTTTTTTTGCAGCATTTCCCAAAAGAATATTCCGATTGCAGCTTGTTCGAATCGTATGGGTATTTGCTTTTTTAAAAGTCTGGCATAAAGAATTTACTTTGCTAAAATAAACCAGAAATCCAGGCTATGTAAATAGGGTGAAAGATACAATTTATTAGGAATTATACCCAGGGCGAGACACATGATTTTATGGGCTTTAAAAAAACTTGATTCTTCAGCCCTTCCATAGATCTACATCAATAAGGCCGAGTTTGGCAGCATAACGGACCAGATCCAGGGTGCTGTGAAGGTCAAGTTTGCTCATGATATTTGCCCGGTGGTTTTCAACTGTCTTCGGGCTGATAAAAAGTTTTTCTCCTATAACCTTTGGAGTCATTCCTTCCGCCAGCAGCCGCAATACTTCCTGTTCCCTTGGAGTAAGGGCTCCATAAGCAAGGTCTTTTACTTTTGTTTTGTTTGTGGGGGTTTCCATTAAGCGGTTAACTACTTCATGCGAAAGAGAGTTGTCTAGAAAATATTCACCTTTCGATATGATATCAAGGCCTTTTATGAGTCCGTCAACCGCTGATTCTTTTACTACATACCCAAAAGCACCTGCCTGGAATGCTTCTGCGATATAATCGATCTTGGAATGCATGCTTAAAATCATGATACGTGTTGCAGGGAGAAAACCGATTATTTCACGGGTAGCATCAATACCGCTTTGATCCGGCAGAGATATATCCATTACAACAAGATCCGGCTTAAGTTTTTTTGCCTTCTGGATCGCTTCCTTGCCGCTACCGGCTTCATCTACAACCTCGTATCCCGGTTGTTTGTCTAAGAGTGCTTTGATTCCCTGTCTGAAAAGGGGGTGATCATCAACAATCAGAACAGTTTTTTTCGAGGCCATTGTTTTTCTCCTTGCAGGGAATTTCTATGAAGATTTTTGTTCCTTTGCCCGGATGAGAAGTTACTGCCATTTTGCCTTCAAGCAAACTCACCCTTTCTTCCATGCTGCGAAGCCCCATTCGTTTTTCATTCGTCAATCCGGCCAGACGTTTATTTACGTCAAATCCCTTGCCGTTATCTTCTATTCGCAGGATGATATTAGGATAAGAAGCAACTATCTTTATAATAGCATGGTCGGCATCTGCATGTTTCCTGATGTTATTAAGTCCTTCCTGAACCAGACGATAGAGATTTATTTCGATATCAGGGTTCAGGTTTATGTCATTAATACCTGCCGAATTAAAGTCGATATTCAGATTGGTTTTTTCAGAAAAATCCTCGCAGTATTGATATATAGTTGATTCTATGCCGAATTGATCAAGACCGGGAGGCCGCAAATCGTAAGACATATCCCTTACAGCAGTTATTATCCCATGAAGTATATCCGATATTTGTGAAACTCTTTTATTAATATCTTCAGTCGGATGACCATTATTGTCGAAAAGGGTTTCACATCCGATTTTAAGCATGGAAAGATCCTGGGCAATTTTGTCGTGCAGGTCACGGGAAATCATCTGTCTTTCCGTTTCCTGAGCCTGAAGCAGTTGCTGTGAAAGCCTGTGAATGTTTGCATCAGCATTTTTGCGTTCGCTAATATCTTGGACAATAACTAAATACCCTGATGAGCCATGATCGTCTATAGAGCCTAACTTTCTGATAAGTAAATCAATATCAATGGTACCTGATTTTATTGTATTGAACAGGGCTGCTTTTTTTGCCAAATCCAGATTATAACATAATTCGGTGCAAACTGTTTCACCATTAAATAATTTTGTCTTTATTGAATCAGTCATATTGACGTCATCATGTATTGTAAATTTTTTTAAATCTTTAGAATCGGATATTCCGAATATATTCATAAGAGAATTGTTTATCTCTATCGGGTATCCTTTGGAATCGTAAAGTCCTATGCCTATGGGTGAGTTTTCAAAAACAATTTTGAATCTTTCTTCGCTTTTTTGTAAGGACAGTTCAAGATTTCGCTCGTGGGCAACCTTTTCTATAACCATAGGAAGCAGGGAAAAAAAATCATTGGATTTTACCAGATAATCCCAGACTCCAAGCTTCATGGCCCGCACGGCAACCATCTCATTTCCCTGACCGGTAACCATGATGACAGGAATTTTATTTCCTTCGTTGTTTAGAATTTCCAAAAGCTCTATGCCGGTCATGTCCGGAAGCTGGTAATCGGTAACGATGATATCAAAACTGGTTTCAATAAATTTTTCCAGAAATTCACCGGCAGACTTGAAAGAATGTATCGAGGAGAAAGGAATTTTTTTTATAATAGCACGTTCTATGAGAAAATAATGTGCATCCTCATCTTCGATAATGGCAACTTGCAGAGTTTTTGCTTTATCATCCATTATAATATCAAATCCTTATGAAAGTGAAGTATCTATTCTTCAAATACCGGCGGCTCATTAATAAGCAGCCAGTAAGAATTTAACTGCATAATTTTTTCTTCAAATTCCTTGAATCCCACAGGCTTGGTAAGGTAGCTGTTTGCATAGTGATCGTAGGAATTATCAATATCTTCTTCCCGATCAGAGGTTGTAAGCATGATAACGGGAATTTTTTTTAGTTTGGGATCTTCCTTGATTTGTTTTAACACCTCAATGCCATCTATTCCGGGAAGTTTTATGTCAAGCAGTATCAGTCCTACTGTAGGATTTTTAAGTCTATCAGCGTATTTGCCTTTGTTATAAAGATAATCCAGCGCTTCTTCACCATCGCCTGCAACTATGATACGGTTAACATTGCCTGCTCTGCGGATCGCCCGCTTTGTTAACTCTGCATGAGCTTTTTCATCTTCTACAAGAAGTATGCTCAATGGTTCATATATCATCTTAAACCTCACTTTTATTTAGTGTAAAGAAAAATGTACTTCCTTTTCCGGGTTCGGATGACACCCAGATTTCTCCTTCATGATGTTTAATTACCCTTTCCACTATAGCAAGCCCTATGCCGGTGCCTTCCCCTGCTTTTTTTGCATCGGGCAGCCGTTGGAATACCTGGAAAATAATTTTTTGATACCTTTGCTGTATACCTATGCCATTATCTTTAACAAAAAAAACATCCTGCACACCATTTTTTTTGTGCCCGATCTCAATTTGAGGCACGGGGTTGTCTTTACCTATATATTTAATTGCATTTGATAGAAGGTTTTCAATAACCTGAACCAGTCGTTTCTTTTCACCGTATACAACCGGAAGATCCTGTTGTATATTTAAAGAAATGCCTTTAGCTTCAATTTGCGGGTTAAGCATACTCGTAGCCGATTCAACAATTTCTCCAAACGGCAGCGACATTTTTTTCTCATTTACCCGGCCAATACGTGATAGTTCAATGAGATCATTTATAAGAAGCCCCATTTTTTTTGTGGCGTCACTTATGTATTCAAAATAGCTTTGAGCGCTTTTCGGAAGATCATTTCCAAAGTCTTCGCGCAATGCGCCTATAAAACCATCAATTGTTACAATTGGTGTTTTCAGATCATGTGATATCGAGTACAGGAAAGACTCCATCTCGGTATTTTTTGCAACCAGTTTTTCCATGGTATATTCCAGCTTTTTTTCATTTTCCCGAAGAGCCTCTTCCGTATGTATTCTTTTTTCAATTTCATCAAGAGCACTGTCTCTGGCATTGCGGTACATTCCCATGCGCTGAAGAAAAAGAAAAAAAACCACTGAAAGAATAAAGGATATTGTAATTGCAAAAAAAAGAAAAAAACGGTTTGAAATGTCTTTAGATTCAAATACTGATGATCTTGGTTCAATATACATCTGCCAGGTTTTTCCCGGAAAACTGATAGCTCGAATAACACGAAACCTGTTATAAAAAGATTCATCCTGGTGTTTGTGCTGCTTTTCATTCAAATAAATTAATTGACCATCTTCATATAATCGGATACAAAAATTTTTCTCCATATTTTTTCCAAGGCAAATGTCCATAATTTTCTGAACTTGAAACACGCCGCAAAAATAGCCCTGTATGCTGCCTCTAAAGACCAGAGGCCAGAATGTGTAAAAGTAAATTTCTCTATCTTTGATTCCAAGACATGGTGATGTTTCGAATTCAAGAGTTTTTTGGGCTCTTTCGAAAGTGCTGCGAATACCGGCATCCATCTGACGGATATTTTTATCTTTTAGTTCTGTATTATTTTGCTCCGGGAAAGCCCATTGAAACATCCCCTCAGGATCGATCCAGTTGATGCCGTGGATACCGGGGTAGTGTCCGTAAACAGTTTCTGCGAACCGGATAAAACGCTGTTTGCTGAAATCAGGAGGGCTTCTATCCACCCATCTCCGGGCAAGCAAATCCAGGGAAGCTATCCTTGAAGTCATCATGCCTTCTATACGAATCTGTATCTGTTCTGCCGAGGCATTTGTTTGATGCATAATCAAAGTGCGATCATATTTATTCTGATTTTGCCACAAGAAGATGCTCATGCAGAAGCACAGAAGAAAAATAAGAATGGATAGTGATTTTTTATAACTGAGAATTTTCATATAAAAATTATTTTATGTCTTATTACCTAAAGTCAGTAAAATAAATAATACGAACTTGTATCTTATAAAAACAGCTATGAAAAAGGGTATTTTGAAGCTTATTATACGAGTTCATATAGTTTTGCAACGGATTATCCATGAAGCGGCTTGACAATGGAAACTACATTAATCCTGAACTATAAAATTCCAATACTTTATAAGGTGTGACAGTTTGAATTGCAACAGGTGTTTAGCAGATTTTTAGAGTTTAATGGCTGAATGATGAGTATCTGTTGTATTTAAATCCAGTTTGATTTTCAATTCCCTTATTTTTAGTTATTTTTTATTGACATATTTTGGAACCTATTCTAATGACAATTACGACATATGTCAATTATGACATATGCAGAATAAGCAAGAAAACCGAAATTTTATGCAGGGAAAAAGAGTTTTCCATCTACCTTCCGTTGCTTAAGCTAAGTGAAACTCTTCGATGCAAACAGCGATAAATCTTTGGATTAAGAAATGTTAATAAATTTCAGATTTATTCATATTCCACGAAACAATTTATGGAGAAGGCGGTTTGCTGTTCCGGTTGAAACGGTTCAGACTTTTTTATAGGCCCGTGATTATCCGACCTTTAACTGTTAATGGGCTTTCTGCGGGTTTATCTACTACTGATAGAAACATAGCAAATCATTTTGCTTTTGGCATAGTAAGTAATAATTGAAATTCAATTAAAAGGAGATAGAATGGTATGATAAAGAAGAATCTTAACGTCAATGGGAAAAAAATTGTTGTTGTGGCGGACTCCGAAACTTCATTAGCAGATACTTTGCGCGAACAGCTGAAACTGACAGGAACAAAGGTTGGTTGCGGGCAGGGACAGTGTGGGTCATGTTCGGTTTTATTGGATGGAAAAGTTGTTCGATCCTGTGTTACAAAAATGAACAGGGTTCCCGAAGGTGCCTGTATCACAACAATTGAAGGAATCGGAAGCCCGGAAAAACTCCATCCGCTTCAGCTTTCCTGGACCGTGCATGGCGGCGCTCAGTGCGGTTTTTGCAGCCCTGGATTCATTGTTTCGTCAAAGGGCCTTCTTGATACAAATCCAAAACCCACAAGAGACGATGTAAGAGACTGGTTTCAAAAACACCGTAATGCCTGCCGCTGCACCGGCTATATACCCCTTGTTGACGCAGTTGTGGATGCTGCCAAAGTCCTTCGTGGTGAAATAACCGAGGATGATCTTGCATTCAAGATGCCTGCTGACAACCGGATCTGGGGGAGCAAGTATCCAAGGCCCAGCGCTATTGACAAGGTAACCGGTGTAACAGACTACGGGGCTGATATCGGCCTTAAAATGCCTGTAGGTACGCTTCGTCTTGCTCTTGTTCAGGCAAAAACCTCACATGCCAAAATTCTTTCCATAGATACTTCGGAAGCGGAAAAAATGCCCGGGGTCGTTAAAGTTATCACCCATAAGGATGTTAAAGGCAAGAACCGGATTACCGGTTTGATTACCTTTCCTACAAACAAAGGCGACGGCTGGGATCGTCCTATCCTTTGCGATGAGAAAGTATTTCAATTCGGGGATGCCATTGCAATCGTTGCGGCAGATACGGAAAGCAACGCAAAAACAGCGGCAGATAAAGTTAAAGTGAGTCTGGAAGAACTTCCTGCTTATATGAGTGCTCCTGCTGCTATGGCGGAAGATGCAATGGAAATTCATCCCGGAACGCCAAATATTTATTTTGAACAAAAAATTGCCAAAGGCGGTGAAACAGCGCCAGTTATGAGTTCGGCTGCATATACAGTTGAAGATAATTTTTATCTGCAGCGCCAGCCCCATCTTACTATGGAACCTGACGTTGGGCTTGCTTATTTTGACGAAGAAGAAAGGCTTACCATTCAATCCAAAAGCATTGGAATACATCTTCATCATGCAATGATTTGTCCGGGATTGGGAATTGAGCCGGAAAAACTCAGAATAATACAAAACCCGGCCGGCGGAACTTTTGGATACAAGTTCAGCCCAACAATGGAGGCACTGCTGGGTGTGGCTGCAATGGCCGTAAACAAACCTGTTACATTAAAGTACGATTATTTTCAGCATATAACATATACCGGAAAACGCTCTCCCTTCTTTGTCAATCTTAAATTAGGCGCCGATAAGAGTGGCAAACTTCTTGCCATGGAAAGCGACTGGAGCGTTGATCACGGACCTTATTCCGAGTTTGGAGATCTTCTTACTCTGCGCGGGGCACAGTTTATAGGAGCGGGCTACGGTACTCCAAATATCAGAGGTTTGGGAAGGACAGTATGTACAAACCATGCCTGGGGTTCTGCTTTCAGATCTTACGGTTCGCCTCAAAGCTTTTTCGCATCTGAAAGTTTAATGGATGAACTGGCCTTAAAGATGGGCATGGATCCTCTTGAACTTCGCTCTATCAATGTTTACCGCAAGGGAGATACAACACCTACCGGGCAGGCCCCGGATGTATACAGTCTTTCTGGAATGATTGATAAACTGCGGCCTTTATATAAGGATGCGATGGAAAAATGTAAAAAAGGATCAAATCCGTCCAAGAAAAAGGGTGTTGGTGTTTCCATAGGAATTTACGGTTGCGGACTTGACGGCCCTGATGCTTCCGAAATAGCCATTGAATTAACAAAAGACGGCGTAACTTTGAGCACAGGCTGGGAAGATCATGGTCAGGGTGCAGACATCGGCGCTTTAGGCACCTGCCATGAAGGGCTTTTGCCTATTGCAATCAAACCGGATCAGATCAAACTTGTGATGAATGATACTGCAAAAGTTCCAAACAGCGGGCCTTCGGGCGGAAGCCGCCAGCAGGTAGTGACAGGAAACGCCATTAAAAACGGTTGTGAAATGCTGTTAAATGCCATGCGCAAACCGGACGGATCTTACCGCACATACGATGAAATGGTAGCCGAAAATATCCCGCTCAAGTATTCTGGTGCATGGACGGCATCCGTATGTACGCCCTGCGATGAAAATGCCCAGGGATCACCGTTTTCAGTTTACATGTATGGCGTTTTCATGGCTGAAGTTACTGTAGACACAGAAACTGGAAAAACCAAGGTGGACAAGTTCACGGTATTTGCCGATGTAGGTAAAATAAACAACCGCCTTGCAGTAGACGGCCAGATTTATGGTGGAGTCGCTCAGGGCATCGGGCTTGCTTTAACGGAAGATTTTGAAGATCTGAAAAAGCACACAAACCTGATTGCCTGCGGTCTTCCCTATACTAAAGATGTCCCTGATTCAATTGATATCCATTATGTGGAAACACCTCGTGAACACGGACCTTTTGGAGCAGCCGGTGTAGGTGAGCTTCCTCTGACCTCATCTCATGTTGCGATTATCAATGCAATTGCAAATGCAACAGGCGTCAGAATCACCAAGCTTCCTGCTTTGCCTGAAAAAGTACTGGCAGGTTTGAAAAAATAAAAAAAAGAAGGGTTCGAGGGTTCAAATTAGGTAGAGACGCAAAATTTTGCGTCTCTACTATTTGAACCCTATTGTTTATTATGGATCAAAAAGAATTACGGCTGATTGAAAGCAAATGTATACAGGAAGAACCGCCTGAGTGTACGGCAGCCTGTCCTATTCATATAGATGTCCGTACTTTTATAGCAAATGTTGCGCGCGGAAAATGGGAAGAGGCGTGGAAGATTTTAAGAAAAACCATGCCTTTTCCCGGTATTTTAGGCCGTATATGCGATGCACCTTGCAAAGAGTATTGCAAACGCAAAGGGGCCGGCCAAGCGATTGAGATTGGGATGTTGGAGCAAGCTTGTGTGAAAACACAGGCACCAAAGCAGCGGATTATACCGCTTCCAAAAAAAGAAAAGTGTATTGCAATTGCAGTAAGTAAACTAAGTGGCCTAACCGCAGCATGGGATTTGTCTCGCAAGGGCTACGAAGTTACAATATTTGAGGCAGGTGGCGAACTTGGAGAAAATCTGCTTTCAATGCCTGATGAAATGTTACCGCATGATCTGGTGAGAGAAGAGTTGGGTATTCTGTTCTCACTGGGTGTTGAAGCGGTATTAAATTCTTCTGTTGATGATGAAAAGTTTCTTTCTGATCTTTTAAATCGATTTGATGCCCTCTATGTTGGGCCGGATGACGGCGGCTTATCTTCAAATTTCTTAGAACGGGAAAATGTTTTTTCCGGAGGTTTTTCACATTACAAAGCTAAGTCTCCGGTATGGCAGGCGGCAGAAGGCCGCTGGGCTGCAACTTCCATAGATCGCTATTTGCAAAAGGTATCGCAGACGGCAGGAAGGGAAAAAGATGGCCCTTTTCCAACCCGTCTTTATACCAATATTGATAATGTTGCTTTTGCTACGGCAGTAAAGCCTCTGGATGATGAATCGGGATATACACCCCAGGAGGCAATGCAGGAAGCAGGCCGATGTTTACACTGTGAATGTCTTGAATGCGTCAAGGCTTGTTCCTATCTTGAGAAGTTCGGTTCTTATCCCAGAAAATATTCCAGGGAAATCTACAATAACTCATCTATTGTCATGGGGCCGCGGCAGGCCAATAAACTGGTTAATTCATGCAGCCTATGCGGCTTGTGTGAGGCAATATGCCCGGAAAATTTTGCAATGCAGACGCTGTGTCTTGAAGCAAGAAGGGATATGGTTCAAAAGGGCAAGATGCCGGTATCGGCTCATGAATTTGCATTGCTTGATATGCAGTTTAGCAACAGCGACCGGTTTGCCATGGCCCAGCATGAAACGGGTCATGAATCGAGCGCATATGTTTTTTTCCCGGGATGCCAGCTTTGCGCCTCTTCTCCTGATAAAGTAAAAAATGTTTATGCACACTTAAGAGAAACGCTAAGCGGCGGTGTAGGCCTCATGCTGGGATGTTGCAATGCTCCGGCATTCTGGGCCGGAGAAGAAGAGCTTTTTGAAAAGCAATTTTCAATATTTTCAGGCAAGTGGGCGGATCTTGGCAGACCCCAGATTATTTTAGCCTGTTCCACATGTTATAAAATATTTAAGGAAAATCTTAATAAAGCCAATATAGTATCTTTATGGAGCATTCTGGACGAAACCGGCCTGCCGCGCGATTGCACCGTTATAAAATCTGATGTGCCTCTTGCATTGCATGATCCATGTACTACACGATACGAATCAGCACTGCAAAACAATGTTCGTAATTTATTGCAAAAGATAGATCAGCCTTTTTTGGAGCTGACAGCAAAACGCGAATATGCAGAGTGTTGCGGTTATGGCGGCCTTATGCAAAATGCTAATCCTGATTTGGCAAAAACAGTTATAAAAAGACTGGCCGGCAAAAGTTCGGCAGATTATGTGACCTATTGTGCTGTTTGCAGGGATAATCTTGCCGGAGCCGAAAAACGAACAGTTCATATACTGGATCTTATCTTTAACAAAGACGGCGAATCTGTCCCGGCAGCCCGTAAACGACCAGGATGGTCACAGCGGCAGGAAAACCGTTTACGGTTAAAACACGATTTACTAAGTGATCTTTGGGCAAAAGATGAGACTAATAGAAAAGATAATGATGGAATAGTATTAAATATTTCTTCCGAAGTATGGCAGATCTTAGAGGATCGCAGAATACTTGTAACTGATTTAGAAGAAGTTATCCGTCATGCCGAAACAAGCGGCCAGAAGTTTTTTAACCCCGACACCAGGCATTTTAAAACTTCGTTGAAACTGTATAATACCACATTCTGGTTAGAATACACGACTTCTGATAATGGTTTTACAATATATAATGCCTACAGTCACCGGATGGTTGTTTCGGGGAAGGAAAAGTAATGAAAAATAATTATGCCAGTCCCGAAGATCTGAGATGGAAATGCTACAAATGTAATATCTTTTTATCTGTAGGTCCTGCAACCTTAATTTATATGGGCAATAAAATCAAGGCCCAGCTTCCTGTGTGTCCTCAATGCGGTTTTGTGTTTATTTCCGAAGAACTTGCTCTCGGTAAAATGGCTGAAGTAGAGCAGATTCTTGAAGATAAATGAACAGATGACCTCCTATGGCATAGCTTCTGAATTGCGTTCAATCATTGGTGATGCATTAAGGCCCGGAGGTCTGGCTCTTACCGAAAGAGCGTCGGATTACTGCGGGTTTTTGCAAAAAGATAAAATTATAGATATCGGTTGCGGCTTCGGGGCGACTCTTAAATATCTTCATCAAAAATATGGTTGTGCGGTTTACGGCATTGATCTTAATATTTCCGAGTTTTCCGGTGAGTTCTCATTTGTTCAATCAAGCGCCAAAGAGCTGCCATTTGCAGCCGATAGTTTTAGCGGCGTATTTTGCGAATGCGTGCTTTCTTTGTTATCTTATCGAAACAAAGCTCTGAATGAATTTTACAGGGTGTTGCAAAAAGTAGGGTTTTTGGTTATTTCAGATATTTATTTAAGAAATCCTGGAAAGAAGCAAAAAAGCTATTGTTCTCATGCTTCTTCATGTCTTTCAGGTGCCATGAGTCGTGAGGAAGCAACCGATGTGGTGCAAAGCTCTGGTTTTGATGTGCTTTTGTGGGAGGATCATTCAGATGCTCTGGTGCAGCTTACTGCCGAAATAGTGTGGAAGTTGGGCTCGCTTGATATGCTTATGAATATAATGATGCCGGTTAATTGTTCTTCCGGGGACAAGCAATCTGCGCGTGATGCCAGGCCGGGATATTTCCTGATGATTGCACGCAAAAAACAGGGTATTTAAGGATTCAAGGATTCTAGGGTTCAAGCGAAATGCAAAAGAATTATTGGTTCAGTAAAAGCTTTATCAACCATATCTTAAACTTTATAAAACGACTAAAGCATTTCATAAAACGAGGGGTTTTGGCCCGACATCAAAAACACTCGAACCCTTGAATCCTCGAATCATGGATCCCTTTCTCCTAAGGAGAAGTACATAATGATAGACGAAATTGGTTTCAGATTATTGCAACTGGCCGGACGCGGATACTGTTGCAGCCAGGTACTGATAATCCTTGCATTGGAAGCTCAGGGCAAAACAAATCCTGATCTTGTGAGGGCAATGTCTGGTCTTTGCATGGGTGGGGCAGGCAGCGGAAATGCTTGCGGTGTTTTTACCGGTGCGGCCTGCATACTTGCTTTATATGCTGCAAAAGGAGAAGACAGCGAAAAGGAAAATGAAAAACTGCCATTGATGTATTCCGAGTTAAGCGAATGGTTTGAACAAACCGCCTGTGCATCTTACAACGGGGTTTTATGCAAAGATATTATAGGAGAAGAAGCAAGCGTGCCGGACTCCAATATCTGCGGTCGGCTCCTTACAGATACCTATAATCAGGTCATGGAAATTCTTGTCCAAAACGGTTTTGATCCGTCTGATCCATGTAGCTATGAAGACTGAAGCATCTCCGGAGTACCGGGTTTTATCACAAACGGAAAGCCTGTGTCCGGTATGTCTTGAAAAGATCCCGGCATTCAGGGTAACGGATGGCTGCGATGTATATCTTGAAAAGCACTGTGAATCCCACGGGAAATTTTCTGCAGTAATATGGCGTAAAGATCCGTCTTTTGAGAAATGGGTAAAACCCAAAGTACCTGTTCAACCTCCTGTGTGCTATAGTGAAATTACAAAAGGTTGTCCTTTTGACTGCGGTTTATGTGTTTTGCACAGGCAGATCACATGCACAGCTCTTCTTGAAATCACACAGCGCTGCAATCTTAATTGCAAATATTGTTTTGCATCCTCAGAAAAATCTGCTGTTTCCGATCCTGATATTAAGACGATAGAGTTCTGGTTTAAGCGGGTCAAAGAAGCCGCTCCGTCAAGTAATATTCAACTTTCCGGCGGCGAGCCGTCATTAAGAGATGATCTGTCGCAAATCGTAGAAATCGGCAGACAGGCGGGTTTCGGATTTATCCAGTTAAATACAAACGGCCTGCGTTTGGCCGAGGAAGAAGATTATGCGGCAAGGCTTAAAGAAGCAGGTCTTGCTTCGGTTTTTTTTCAGTTTGATGGGCTCAGCGATAAAACATATCTTGCTTTAAGAGGGCAAAAATTGCTTGCCAAAAAGCTGCTGGCAATAGAGCGATGCGCAAAAGCCGGGATTGGTGTTGTGCTGGTTCCAATGATAGTTCCGGGGATAAATGTTCATGAAATCGGCTCAATTCTGGAATTTGCTTTAAAAGAATATCCTGGGGTAAGAGGTATCCATTTTCAGCCGGTCAGTTATTTCGGAAGACATCCGGAAAACATAGATAATAATAATCGCATTACTATTCCTGAGATAATAACGGCTCTTGAAACCCAGAGCAACGGGATGGTAAGAGCCTCAGATTTTCGTCCTCCCGGATGCGAAAACGCTCTTTGTTCTTTTAACGGTAAATTTCTTGTGATGTCCGGCGGACATTTAAAGCCGTTGATATCCGAAAATAGTTCCTGTTGCAATAAGCCGATAAAAGCCGATATAGGAGCAAGACAGTCAATAACTTCTGTTGCCAGACAGTGGAGTGGAATAAGAGCCCAGAGATCAGGGATTGGGGATCAGGTTGACGGTTGTCATGGATCAGAAAGAGTAGGGCAGAAGAAAGAAGAGGAAATCTGCGATATGGATTTTGACGGTTTTCTGGATTTTGTACTTACTCGATCTTTTTCCATTTCGGGAATGGCCTTTCAGGATATATGGAATCTGGATTTGGAGCGTCTTAAGGACTGCTGTATCCATACTGTGTCAAATGACGGCCGCCTGATCCCCTTTTGTGCTTATAATCTTACAGACAGCCAAAACATACCAATTTACCGGGGACGATAATGATTTCCAAAACTCCTTTGGAAGACTGGATTTTAAAAAAAATATCGCCCAAGAAAGATTCGTCAAATCTTAGCAGAGCAACCATTGAAAACTTTCAGCTTGAGAAAATAAAAGAAACCATTGCTTACGCCCGGTTAAAAAGTCCTTTCTATAAAAAGCTTTTGGCAGGTTTTGGCAGTAATCCTGTAAGAAGTTTTCAGGATTTATCAATACTTCCCTTCACCACATCCGATGATTTGAAAGACCAACCTATGCAGTTTCTCTGTGTTTCTCAAAGCACTATTGAACGCTGTGTTACATTGCAAAGTTCTGCTACTACTGGTTCTGCCAAGCGAATTTTTTTCACAAAAGAAGATCTGGAGCACACTCTGGATTTTTTCCATCATGGCATGTCCACACTGGTAAAAGCCGGGGACAGAGTTATGATTCTTTTGCCCGGTGACAGACCGGACAGTGTTGGCGATCTTCTTTCAAGGGCTTTGCTTCGCATTAATGTAAACAGCATTAAACATGGTTTTGTTACAAATCCTGAAAAAACATTAAATGATGTTTTAAAAGATGACATAACATGCCTTGTTGGAACACCTGTTCAAATACTTGCGCTTTTTCGATGCAACAAAGGGAAAGAAAATTTAAAAGACAGAAGTATGAAAGTGCTTTTAACAACCGATTATGTTCCCTCCATCATTTCCACGGTATTGGAAAATATTTATAATTGTGAGGTTTACAGCCATTATGGTATGACCGAGATGGGATACGGCGGAGGAGTTGAATGCAGCGCTCGCTGCGGTCATCATATGCGAGAAGCCGATCTTTTTATTGAAATTATTGATCCTAAAACAGGAAAAATACTTCCCGATGGAGAAATGGGAGAAATTGTCCTGACAACCTTAAACCGTATCGGGATGCCACTGATCCGTTACCGCACAGGCGATATGTCAAGATTTCTTACCAACCCCTGTCCTTGTGGTACGGTTTTAAAACGATTGGATAAAATTGCCTGCCGTATAAACAGTGTTGTTTATCTTGCTTCGGGAGAGCCGCTTTTTATGCCGCTTCTGGATGAAGCGCTTTTCGAGCTGCCGGATGTTATGGATTTTACAGCAGAGCTTGAAAATAAAGGGGATAAAGATTGCCTTAAAATAAAGCTTGTTCTTGCTGCACAAGCGAACGATGATGAAGTTTGTGCTGCTGCGATGAAGAAAATAAAGCTGATTCCTCAGATTGAAGCATCCAAAAAGCAGCTTTTTATTGAACCTGTAAAATACATTTCAGATTTAATTATAAGCTCCGGTACGCAGAAGCGAACTTTGTCGGATAATCGAAAGGAACAGTCATATACCTCCGGCGAATTCGAAGGTATATGACAGGTAAGAAAAATCAAAGAGTTCCGGCAGCAAGCTTTTTGTTGGCTTTTAAAATTTCGGCAAATGATTCAATCCGTGTCTTTATCTGCCCTGAGCTGTAGTTTCTTGTATCGTAGCCGTCCGCTTCAACCAGTATAGTTGGAAGACCCGTACTTTTTTCTATATAATCTTTTCCTATAAACGTTGGACTGCAAAAAGGACGGCATGATATAGGATACATCATTATGACTCCATCTACTTTTTGATCCTTTGCAGCCCATTCCCAGTATCGCAGACTTCCTTCGGCGGAACTGAGCTGAGGTTTGCGAAATGCTTGCTCGGATAGAGACATCCATCGATCATCAGGATAATTTGTAGGCTGAGTTTCATATGGGTGGTAACCGTCAACCATCATCATCGGTATTGCAAGCCCCAGTTCTTCGATGGCTCTCATCGGTTTCTGATCCACAAGTGTTCTAAGCTGCACATATACCCTTGGAGCACCTTTGGGCACTACTCCAACTCCTGCATCAATTTTTTGTTTTGTTTCCTTAATGAGCATATTAATGCCGTTGATTACATCTTTGGGATAACGTGTTCCGGCACCCTTGATTAAAAAAACCAATCCGATATCGGCCTGGCTTATAGGCTGCGGATCAGCCTTTGACACCATTCCGATAAGAGTCATATAGCCCATTGTAATCTGCATTATTTCCTGCAATGCTGCTTTAATGTGATCATCGGTAATATCGAGGCCTGTTGTTTCTTTAACACGGGCTATTGAAGCTTTAATTGTGCTTGCGTTGTATTCAATTGCGCGTTTATCCATATTGGGCCAGCTTCCCCATTCCCAGTCATTGGTTCCATCAAGGTAAGTAGCCTCATAGCCGTATAGCTTTGTGCACAGTTCTTCAACTTCAGGGCCCTGATCACAGCACCAGCCGCAATTTAAAACTATTGTTGGGATGGGAAGAATCTTTCTTTCGTACAATGCAGTATATATCTGGTATTCCGGGCAATGTGCTCTTCCTGCGGTTTGTCCGATAAGTTCTCCCAAGTCAAGAAGATCATTTACCGTATCAAAGATATTACCAAGTCCCATCCACAGGTATTGTTTTGCCAGACATGCGTATACATTTGTCCCTCTGCCGGCAACTATCATAGCCTGTGCTAAAGGACTAAGACCGGGCCAATTGTAATAAACTCTTTTTTCGTATTCTTCACCCGACAAGACAGCATCCATAACTTCCTTCATCATGACTTTAAGCAGCATGCGTATGCCTTCAAGAGAACAATCAAAGTTTGACTGGACATTTTTTTCAGCCTTTGCAATCATTTCCTTTGTATCTGATCCGATAATTTTTAAGGTCTTTTCTATCCTTGGTTTTTGTTCGTCGATTTCTTCATCGCTGAATCCGCATAGTTTGAATAAATTTGTATACATAATAAATCTCCTGATATTGATTTGATATCTGATATACTAAAATCTCTAGTTGGCACTCATTACTTCAACCAAGGTCTCAATCCTTGTACGCGCCGGGCCTTTTTCAGCCGGAGCATAATCGGATTCAATCTTGACCATCGGAATATTTGCTTGCTCTTCTAACATTTTACTAAAATAATGGGCCTGGATATCAAATCCGTCACGGTACATCATCTGATACCAGACAACTCCGCCGCAGGAAAATTCCTTTGCCTTTTCAATAAGCCGTTCCATACGGTCTCCCCAGGGACGATCCCAGGGAGCAGGTACACGCTTGTCAAAATATGTATCGGATAAGTTTTGTATTGGGTCATTTCCGTTAACCTCCACATTATCCAGATATGGACGGTATCCTTCCGTAACCTCTTCATAAACAATATCAGCATCGGTATTTTCAATAATATCAAATACAAGATTATCGCCGTTCGCCAAAGAAGATGCTATCATCATAACCCGTTTCCGGTTTTTGTCGGCTGTAGGCTTTTCGTTTATTTCATCGCGGACTGCTTCCAAGGTTTGAACAATAAAATCCTTGTCCGCAAATGTGGATGCATGCTGAAGCATTGTAAAATCCCTGCTGCTTATTGCAGCCGGGTTTGTTTTTCGAGCAAAGCTGATTTCTTTTAAAAGGCTTCTTATTTTGTTTCCGGTCTGTATTTCATCAAAAAGCTTTTCATCAGTAACTTTGTTTCCGGTAAGATCTTCAAGCTTTTTCTTCAGTATTTCCAGCCCCCCTTTGAAATAGGCGCGTGCAGACTCTCCTTTATTGTGGGGAACACCGTATCGCAATACATCAGTATTGCCGTAATAGTTCCAGGAATCAGCAATAAGCTTGTGGTTACAGTCGGTATGAGGAACAATAAGTATATCAGGCAGATTATATACCAGATCGCCGCCCATAAGATACGCAATCTGGGTCTTGCAGAAAGTGCAGAAAAACCTTGGATTGTACTTTAAACTTTCGATTACGGAATCTGCATCGCCACCTTTTAGCAAACAAATCGGAATTGCACCCGCTGCATGTACAATTTCTTCAGGCATGAAACCGCCAGGTGTGTATCCGACAATTTTGACACCATCGTTTTTTTGTTTCCTTAATGTCGAGGCTCTGTCCGACAAATGTTTTTTCAGCCGTTCCATAGCTAACATATTGTTTCTCCTTCGTTTGGTTGTAGTTCTTTCGGCAAATCCGCTCAGATGAGCTTATTATTGAATTTAAATATCTACACTCTCAGACGGTGCCGATTGCTTTCCGTCTTCTTTAAAAATGAGTATCCAAGACTAAAATTTCAGTGTGATTTTTACATAAACTGCGGAAAAAAGTAAGATTGGAAAATTGAGGTTAAAAAGTCGGGATGATCCCGACATTATATTTTATTAAATATAAGCTGTTAATGATATATTATCAATATTGGTGATTTCGGTTTTTTAAAACTTCGATTAAAACAAATTGAAGATGGATATATATGGGGACAGGCACCATATTATACCCATAGTTTTCTCACCTTGTATTAATAAATATATATGAGAAAATGCAACTAATACGATACAGATTCTTAGGAAGCCTCCATTATATTATAAATCTTCTGATTTGTTAGAAATAAAAACAGCACAAAAGGAGAACCCATGTTAATAGTAGGTGTTGATGTTGGTGCTGCTACAGCTAAAACGGCCATATTAAAAGATGGCGAGTTTGTGGCTTATGAAGTTATACCCACAGGAGATTATGTAACAGAATCTTCAAAAGAGGTAACGGAAAAAGCACTTAAAAAAGCCGGGTACACATTTAAGGATGTAGATCGTTTTGTATCGACCGGCTATGGCAGAGACAGTGTGAAATTCGCTGATAAAAGCATCAGTGAAATTATTTGTCATGCCAAAGGAGCCAGCTTTTTAATTCCCGAAGCCCGGACAATCATTGACATTGGTGGCCAGGACAGCAAAGTTATTGGTATGAGAGAAAACGGAACAGTAAAAAGTTTTGTTATGAATGATAAATGCGCTGCTGGCACCGGAAGATTTTTAGAAGTTATGGCTTCCGTTTTGAATCTTACAATTGACCAGATGGGGCCTGACTCACTTAAGAGTGTAAGTCCGTCCAATATTTCAAGCACCTGCACTATCTTCGCAGAATCTGAAATTATATCTTTAAGAGCAGACAGAACCAATCGTGAGGATATGGTGGCAGGATTACACAAAGCGGTTTCACGGCGGGTTATTATAATGGGAAGATCGGTGGGCTATAATGACAAGATTGTTTTTACAGGAGGTGTGGCTAAAAACAGCGGGGTTGTAAAATTTATTCAGGAATTGCTTGAAAAAGAAGTCGTATTGCCCGAAGTGCCGCAAATTATAGGAGCTTTGGGTGCGGCTTTATTAGCCGATGTTGATGTCGGGAAAAACAGAAAACAGGAAGAAGTTGCATGAAAGAGATAGATAAAATAATTGCAAACTGTAATGCAGATGCTTATCCCCGATGCCAGGATGCCTGTCCTGCGCATATTGATATAAGAAAATATATATCCTTAATCTCACAAGGAGAGTTTCAAAAAGCTCTGGAAGTAATAAGAGAAAGCATGCCTTTTCCTGCGGTATGCGGAAGAGTTTGCACATACCCCTGCGAAAGTAAATGTGAACGTAATAATATTGATCAACCTATAGCAATTCGGGCTCTTAAAAGATTTGTATCAGACTTTGAAGTTCAAAACGGCAGAGAAAAGGCTGCCCCCTGCGAAATCACCAAAGATAAAAAGGTTGCAATTATAGGTTCTGGACCGGCAGGTCTTTCCTGTGCATACGATCTGATAAAAAAAGGTTATTTTGTAACCATTTTTGAAGCAATGCCGAAAACAGGCGGGCTTATGCGCTATGGCATTCCGGCATACAGATTGCCTGATACTTGTCTTGATAATGATATTGAATATATCAGAGAACTGGGTGTTGAGATAAAAACTGACCAGCCCGTTCTTAGCATAGATAATCTGCTTGGCAATGGAAATTATGATGCAGTATTTGTGGGAGCTGGGGCACAAGCTTCTACAAATGCCGGTTTGTATGGTGAGAATAACAGCGGCGTATTTCCCGCGCTTGGTTTTTTAAGGGCTGTTAACTGTGGCGAAAAACCCTCTCTTGGAAAACGGGTAATTGTTGTCGGAGGCGGCAATGCTGCTATTGACAGCGCCAGAGCAGCCAAAAGGCTTGGAGCAGATAATGTAAACATTATCTACAGAAGATCCCGTGAAGAAATGCCTGCTGATCCGCTTGAAATCAATGAAGCAGAGCTTGAAGGTGTTAACATCCGTTTTCATGTTGCTCCTGTTAAAATTATTGAAAATAACGGAACATGTATTGGCATTGAGTGTCTTGAAATGAAACCGGGAGAAGTAGATGCCAGCGGCAGACGCCGTCCCATACCGGTTAAAGGGTCAGAGTTTGTTTTAGATACCGATAATGTAATAATCGCAATTGGTCAAAGCATAGATAAATCAAAACTGCCGATAATGCCTGAACTTAACAAACAGGGGACTTTAGTAGTTGATGAGATTACAATGCAGACAAATACGGCAGGAGTTTTTGCCGGAGGTGATGTTGTTTCAGGTGCATCTACTGTTATCAAAGCTGTTGCCGCCGGTAAAGAAGCAGCCGTTTCCATCGACAGATACTTAAGCGGTCAGGATCTTTATGAAGGAAGACAAAAGACATATAAGGTCTTAAAAGATACTTTTAAAAAAGACGCAAAACCGATTCCAAGATCCAAAATGCCGGAAACAGCTATTGACAAGCGATTGGGATTTGATGAAGTGGAACTTGGTTTTGATGAAAAAACTGCGATTAAAGAAGCCCAAAGATGCCTTGTCTGTGAATGCAAAAGCTGTATGACGGATTGTGAATTTCTAAATCATTTTTGCGAAAGCCCCAAAGATCTTGTTAACAAATACAAAGATGGCGCTTTTATTAAAAGACCGGCGATTCCATATTGTTGCAATATTTGCGATCTTTGTGAAAAAGTATGTCCCGAAGGACTTAATATCGGAAAAATGTGCAACGAAGCAAAACAAGAGCTGGTTGAGTGCGGCAAAGGCCCGCTTCCAACGCACAAGCTTGTTATAAAAGATCAGGATTGGGTAAGATCGGATGAATTCATGTTAAGCATTCCAAATCCTGATAAAAGAAAAAGCAGCAGGGTTTTCATGCCGGGCTGCCACCTGTCGGCATATTCGCCGCAGTCTGTAATTTCAGCTTATGACTGGCTGATATCAAACGATAAAGATACGGGTATTATTTTAAAATGCTGCGGAAATCCAACCCGTTCATTAGGAGATCATGCATCATTTCAAAATATGATTAAAGATCTTACGGATGAAATTAAACGGATGGGGGCAGATGAGCTTATTCTGGCCTGTCCTAACTGTCTTAGAACTATAAACCAGCGTGCCTCTGGAATTAAAATAAGATCATTGTATGATGTTCTGGCCGAAGAGGGAAAAATTTTAGCAGATAGTCATAAAACAGGTATATTTTCCATCCATGATCCTTGCGCCGGCAGATTCAGAAAAGATATTCATGATAATATCCGTAAACTGGTATCTCAAACCGGTAGCAGCATTATCGAAATGGAGCATCATGGAGAAAACGGCCTTTGCTGCGGTATGGGAGGTATGATAGCTTTTGCTTCTTTTGATCTGGCCCAAAAAATCACCAAAAAAAGAGTAGAAGAAGCAAAACACGATATTCTTACTTATTGTGCTACATGCAGGGAAGCTCTGGCTCAACACAAACCTACTATTCATGTTCTTGATCTGTTGTTTAATCCCAACTGGGATGAGATTAAGGCAAAGCCGCCTAATCCGGCAAATATCAAAAAAGAAAACCAATCCTATTTAAAGGCAAAGCTTACTGAGATTTATTCATAAAGCCTTGCAGATAAACAAAGGAGAGTAACTAATGAGCAATGTGGAAGGATACGATACAATTAATATAAACAAAAGCTCTGAAGTTTCGGAACTGCTGGAATCAAGAGGCATTTCCGATGATGAGCTTAAAATGGTAATTTATGATTCCGAAACAACAAATGAAAAGCTTTGCGATACCGGCAATAATGAATTTTTAGGAAAAAAGACTATCGGCAATGCGCTTTATTTTGTCCGGTATTCAAAAGAGGCTGATATCTATAAAATTCATACTGCTTATTGTGTTAAAAGCGCTTTTGACGAGGAGAGCTGAAAATGGCAAACTGGCAATGCTGTAAATGTGAAAAACCTATGGAAGTAAAAGATCTTTCCTTAATTTATTATGAAATGCTTGGTTTCCAAAGCGGTCTGGAATGCCCCGGATGCAAGATTAAATTTATAACTGAAGAAGTCGCCATGGAAATGAACAAAACCGAAGCCGAAATGGAAGCAAAGTTCGGATAAAAAATTAAAGCTGTGCTTTCATGAAATCTTCTATTGTTAAAGCCTATGAAGCAAATGAGTTTAATCAGGTCTTGGATGAGATATTACATCCCGGCGGATTGGAACTCACAAAGAAAACCGCCGAATCAGCCGGTATTCAAAATGGAGATCTGGTTTTAGATATTGCATCCGGCAGAGGATCAAGCGCTTGTTTTATCTCCGATGTTTTTGATTGCCGGGTTATAGGCACGGATTTATCGCTTGAATCATCATCTCTTGCCAGGAAAAAAGCCCAAAAGTTGCCGCTTTCTAATAAAGCAGAATTTTGTTTAGCCGATGCCGAATCATTGCCGTTTGCCGACTCGGTTTTTGATGCGGTTATTACGGAATGTGCTTTTTCTCTGTTTCCTGACAAGACAACAGTTGCAAGAGAAATTATACGTGTTCTTAAACCGGGCGGCAAATTCTCGATGTCCGATGTTATCTTAAATCATCCCTTAATCTCCGATTTAAAAGATGAGGTTCTTTTTAATTGTTGTTTTACCGGTGCATTGACAAAAGATGGATACATTGAAGTATTTTCTAAAGCTGGATTGGAATATGACCTATTTGAAGACCATTCCATTGAATTAAAAAAAATCGCTTTAAGATTGATCTCAGGCTATGGTTCATTAAATGATTTCTGGAAGCAGTTTGCAGGCAGAAGTATTTCCTGCTGCTCAACCGTCAAAAACGGCACTGATCCGCAAATTGAGTGGAAAAGACTTTTTGCAGAAAGCAAACCGGGATATGCTGTATTTTCTTTTCGCAAACCATTGTAGAAAAGGGATCAGGGATCGGGGTTCAGGGAACAGGAAAGCGAAATTCGCAATTCGATATTCGAATATGAAACAGGATTGATAAATGCAAAAAATTATAGGCGAGACAACAAGCCTTTGCCCTCATTGTCTTGCTGTAATACCGGCTGTAAAGATTTTAGAAAAAGAAGATGTTTTTATTAAAAAAACCTGTCCTGATCATGGCGAATTTAAAACCGTAATCTGGAGAGGTGATCCGACATATGAAGAATGGGGCCACGGAGAATTCTCACAGCCGCTTCAGGAAAAACAGACGAAAACCATTTCAGGATGTCCGAAAGATTGTGGGATATGCCCGGAACACCAGGCGGATACCTGTACTGTTTTAATGGAAGTAACAGATAGATGTAACCTTTCCTGCCCGACTTGTTTTGCCGGTAATCGTCAGCAGTCTTCTTTAAATACCCCGGATATTAATCAGCTTAAGGAAATGTGTGAAGCGGTAGTGGCTGCTGCCGGAAACTGTCCTATCCAGTTAAGTGGCGGTGAACCGACCGTAAGAGATGATCTTCCTGAAATTGTGAGTGTTGCAAAGAATGCCGGGTTGGGTCATGTCCAGATTAATACCAACGGCATCAGGATAGCAAAAGACAAAGTTTATTTAAAGGCTTTAAAAGATGCCGGAACTGATTTGATTTATCTTCAATTTGATGGTGTGACAGATGATATTTACCAAATAATAAGAGGAACAAACCTTTTTGATATTAAGATAAAAGCGGTTGAAAACTGCTCTGAGGTTAAGCTGGGTGTTCAATTGGTGCCAACTGTAATTCCGAAGATAAACGACTCTCAACTAGGAGATATTCTGTTTTTTGCAAAAAAATATATGCCGGTTATTAAAGGAATTCATTTCCAGCCTGTTACCTATTCCGGACGCTATAACTTTTGCCCATCAAATGAAAGCAGAATTACTACTCCTGAAATATTAAGATTGCTTGAAATTCAAACCTCTGGTGAAATCAAGGCTCATGATTTCCAGCCCCGCAGGAAAATGGATTCTCATTGCGGATTTTCAGGATTTTATATCTTAAATGATAAGGGAAAACTACAGGCGACTACCCGTTTTCATCCCGATAAATCCACTCTTATTGAAAACAAAGCAACATGTATACAAAGCCAAAAGAAAGAAAGCCCGACTGCTCATGTGCGTCGCTTTATAACTGAAAAATCAAGATTTATAGAACCTGTAGTACAACAATGTTCATGCAAAACGCCAAACGGACTTTTTAATAATTTTTACGAACGTATTCAGACTCACTATTTATCCATATCCGGCATGCCTTTTATGGATGCCTGGACAATTGATCTTAAAAGACTTAAGGGCTGCTGTATCCATGTAATATCTGCTGATAAACGGCTGATTCCTTTTTGCAGCTACTATTTGACCGGCTCGCAAGGTGACAATCTGCACAAAAAAATACAGCCCGGGCCGAGCAATTATTATGGATAAAAGAGTGTATGGAAAAGAGTAAAATTACGGATGCAGCCTTTGAAGAAATGAGAAGCCGGGTAGGAACACAACTTCGCGTCAACTATCAATTTAACAGTGTCGCCACAGAAGATGCGATTAAAAAATTCGCCGACGGCATAGGTGATCCCAATATTTTGTGGCAAGATGAAAATTATGCGGCTTCAACTTCTTATAAAACAATTCCAGCTCCTCCTTCATGGCTTAACAGCGTTCTTCCTACTTGGGTGTTGCAGGGTTTGCCTGGAGTTCACGCATTACAAACAAGTGTAGACTGGCAATACAACAAACCTGTTCTGGCAAATGACCGAATCAGTCCTCAATGTTTTTTGACAGGGTGCAAAAAGGTCAACAGCAAATTATACGGAAAATCCGTTTTTGAGCAGCAGGAAGTAAAATATATAAACCAGGACGGACATTTAGTAGCCAGCGTAAACTCATCTGCATTCAGGGTTGAACGGCGCCTGGAGGAAAAGGATGTTTACCGTAAAAATATCAAATTGCCTCACCCCTGGAAACTACATGAACTGGAAGAAATCGAAGATCATGTGCTTGCAGAAAATTATAGGGGTGCAAAACCGCTTTATTTTGAAGATGTACAAAAAGGGGAAGCATTATCCGACATCATCAAAGGGCCTCTCGGGATAACCGATATTATATCCTTTTGCATCGGCGCTTCTCCTGTCCCTTTGCAGGCACACGGATCGGCACTTAGAACTTACCGTAAACATCCTGCCTGGGCATTTAGAGACAGCAAAACATCCGCTATGGAACCTGTTTTTAGTGTGCATTATAATATTGAAGCAGCCAATGAATGCGGATTGCCTTACCCATACGATACCGCTGTTCAAAGGCATTGCTGGCTTATCCATTTTCTGACTAACTGGATGGGTGACAAGGGCTGGATAAAAAGAAGCCATGCAAGATTCAAGGGTCTGGTTTATCTTTCGGATGCCATCAGAATTTCCGGCTATGTTACAGATAAATATATAGATGATAATAAAGAATGCTGTGTTGATATAGTATCAAAAGCTATTAATCAAAGAGGTGATGATGTTATGCCTGCAAAATCGACTATTATACTGCCATCACGAAATGATAAGCTTGGGCCGATAGATAAAAGAATAAACGATAGAGAAAGATAAATAAGCAAAATGATCCTGGAAAATTGGATTCATAACAGAATTAAAAATTCTTTTAATAAAAACTACTCCCGAAAACAATTCGGTCAAAGCCCAAACTGCCTGACCCGTAAGGATATTGAGCAGTATCAGCTTGACAGGCTGATAAAGACACTTTGCTATGCTGCCGATAACAGCGTATTTTATAAACCTCTTAAAGATAAAATCGCCAAAATTGATTCTCTTGAAAGTATCAGACATCTACCTTTTACCGAACCCGATGATTTAAGAAACAGCCCATATAAGCTTCTTTGTGTTTCATTGGGAAAAATTGACAGGATATACAGCCATTTTACAACAGGTACTACCGGAAAACCCAAAAAAATATTTTTCGCGCAGCAGGATGCAGATGCAATCATCGAATCCATGGCAGCCATAATGCATACGGTTATTTCAGATGGAAACGATCAGTTTTGTTTTGACGGATGCAGAGTTCAGATATTTTTGCCTGATAATGCTCCTCCGCTTAGTATGGCCGGAATGATCGCAAAAGGAGTAAAAAATCTTAACGGCATCCCATTAATCGGCCAATGCGATAGTCCCACCCGACCTCAAATTGAAAGCATAAAAGCATTTAAACCGGATATGATCATGGGATCAGCCTTTCGCATATGGCGCATAACAAAAGAATCCGAGTCTGTTTTTGATCTGGCCGATATTGGCGTAAAATTCGTATTTATTACCTCCGAATATCTTTCCCCTGCCATGCGGAAGGCTTTAGAAAAAGCTTGGAATGCAAAAGTATACCATCATTACGGAATGACAGAACCTGGCTTTGCTATCGGTATAGAATGCACAGCACATCAGGGATACCATTTTAATGAATGTGATCTTTATTTTGAAATAGTAGATTTTAAAACAGGTGAACCGATAAATAATGAAGAAGAGGAAGGAGAGCTGGTTTTTACTACTTTAAATCGTATTGGCATGCCTTTGATTCGCTATCGTACAGGAGATCTTGCCCGGCTTATCCGAAGTCCCTGTGAATGTGGTGCTTGTACTTTGCTTAGAATCGGTGAAATTCCAAGAAGAAAAGCACTGATGGTCAATATAGGAGAAGACGATAAAATATATACATCTCTTTTTGATGACAGATTATACGCCATTCCTGAGCTGATAGATTACAGAATATTTATCACCAGAAAAGACGGCCGGAATCATATTAAATGCTGTGTTGAGGTGCTGAAAAATCCGGATGATTTAACAGCCAGGATCATCGGCTGCATAAATTCCGTACCGTCTGTTAAGAAAAATATGGAAGAAGGGCTTATGGGAAATCCCGAAATCCAGTTTGTAGAAGCAGGTATTTTAAGAAGAGGGGGCAGGCAGCAGAAAAGAAGAATCGTCGACAAAAGATACGGCAACAGATAAAATGATTATGCAAACTCACCAGATGTTTTGTTCCGAAGATAAAAGATAGCTTCTAAGATTAACCTTTTTGTTTTTAATTCCGATTTTATTTCTTATATTATCTCTGTGGAAATGGATTGTGCTCATAGCCAGGTGTAAAGTGTTTGCTATCTCCTTGGTGGTTTTTCCCAGCTTTATGAGGCTTGCAACCTGAATTTCCGACGGTGTCAGGTCTATCTGAGAAGGAGAAACAAACGGAATTAGCGGAGTAAGAATGTCATTTAAGTTCGCTTCAATAATATGTATCAAATTCTCCTGATAATTATCTAATGTAGTATTATTTAATCTTTCAAGATACGGAACAATTAATTGCTTAATATTAAAAATCAGTTTTCCTTCAAGCTTAGTTTTATCCATTTCCCGCTTTTTTAAAAGTACTTCTAAGGCTGTGTTGTTCTTCTCAAGTTCAACTGTGCGCTCCTGAACCATGTTTTCAAGATTATCTTTCATTTTCTTTTCTTGTTCTTCAGCATTTTTTATATCGGTAATATCTCTAAGATTACCAACAATAGCTGCCGGTTCTCCATTTTCATCAAAAATAACTGAACGCGTGGTGCTGACCCAGCGGTGGCCATTTGTTTTATGTTTCATTCTGAAGGTTATGGTTCTGTTAATATCATCCTCATCCGGACGAATGTTCAGCTGCTTAAAGAATTCATGGACATTATCTTCCTCTTCAGGATGAAGGAAGTCAAAATTTCCGCTTTCCTGCAAATATATGATTTCTTCGGGAGTATAACCGGTTATTTTTTTGGAAGACGGGCTTAGATATTCGAATTTTGATGTTTTAAAATTCATAAAGTAAATAACATCATATGAATTATCGAGAACGCTGCGAAACTTTTTTTCGCTTTCTATAAGAGATTTTTCAATATGGGCTTTTTCCTTAACTATCTTTTGTAATTTCCGGTTGGTTTCCATCAGATCATCAGTACGTACTTTTATAAGACCCTCAAGGTGTTCGCGATATTTTATCAGTGAATCTTCCAGTTGAGAATTTTTTATAACCTGAGCTGCCAAATTGGAGAAACATTCGATATGAACAATATCAGGAGAGCTGATCACCTGTTGGCTGAACACGGTAAGTACACCTATGGCCTTGTCGTAATCCGAAAAAAGCTTTAACCTGACAACTGATTTAATATCCTGGGTGCTAATCCCCTTTTCATTATGGATAAATAAATCTTTAATGAATTTATTTATTGCTGATTTTTCACTGATGCCAATAGTAATCTTATCGGTTTTAAAATGGCTTAACGGTATCCTGTTAAGATCTGCATCTATGTGGCTATCGAAACCGGAACCGGCTATCAGATGCAGACATTCAATGTCACCTCTACAGGTTTTGTTACCAAAACCGCTTTGTGAAAATGGACAACCGGAATTGCACCGATCCCCTTCTTTAACAATCCATAATATGGTGAATTTCGCTTTAAAAATGTCATTAACTGTATCGGTGATAATCTGAAGTTTTTTATCTAATTTTCCAATATTTCGCAAAACTTCCCAAAGACGGATAATACTATCCATGCGATCATCCGACCAATCCTCGGATAGTATATCAAGCTCAGAATGTTTCATCTTTGTATCTGTGTTTTCAAAAGACTGTCTGTGTTTCATAGTATGTGTTGATATTATGATTATACTCCAGTCAGCACCCGACAGGAAAGCTTATTGATTTTTCCTGGGTAAAAATCGAGCCGGTAATATATATTCGGTTAATATGTATATTATGGCTAACATATGACATGTGTGTCATATGTTAAATAAATGATAGTGTCAATATTTTTCAACAATGCCAAAATTTGTGATTGGCTATATGCAGAGTTGTTTTATTAAAACATTATGATTTAGATGGAATTATTATTATTTCTTATTTTCTTCTTATCATTGACCTTTTGTCTTTTTATATGTTAATAATATCTTATTTTATTTTTTGCAGATATATGAATTATTTTATATAAAATTAAATTGATTAAGGAAGTTACGGTTTATTAATAAAATTATCAGACGAAATGATAGTTCATTCAAGCCAAACGGATGGATTCTATGGAGCCGTCAAAATCAGGAGGTTTTTTGATATGAGAGAGGTCGTAATTGTTGGAGGTGCAAGAACTGCTGTAGGTTCATTTGGGGGAAGCTTAAAAGACGTTTCTGTTATTGACTTAGGAGGTCTGGTTATAAAAGATGCTCTTAAAAGAACGGGTCTTAGGCCTGTTGTAGGAGCAGAAACAATGGATAATGCTCCCGAAAAACTGAAAGATAAGGGAATAACCGAGCTTGAAAGCAAATATTCTGATTGGGATAATTCAAAACAACCAATTGAAATTGATGAAGTTATAATGGGAAATGTACTTCAGGCCGGTTTGGGCCAAAATCCTGCAAGACAGTCAATGATTCGTGGCGGTATTCCGAAGGAGACCCCTGCCTTTACCATTAATAAAGTGTGCAGTTCAGGACTTAGGGCGATTGCTTTGGGCGCAACTTCCATAATGGCCGGACAGGCTGATGTCATAATAGCCGGAGGGCAGGAAAACATGAGCCTCGTGCCGATGGCGCTTCCAAAAGCCCGCTGGGGTTACAGAATGGAAATCTCAGGAAACGGCCAGATAAATGATTTAATGGTTTTGGATGGATTATATGAGATATTTTACGGCTATCATATGGGATTAACTGCTGAAAATATTGCTGCTATGTATGAAATCAGCAGGGAAGAGCAGGATCAGCTTGGCGCATTGAGCCATGAAAGAGCTATGGCTGCAATAAAAAACGGCATATTTGCCCAGGAAATAACACCTGTTATTATAAAAACGCGAAAAGGTGACACTGTAGTTGATACGGATGAGCGCCCCATGGAAACAAGCGTTGAAAAAATGGGAAAATTAAGACCGGCATTCAAAAAAGACGGAACCGTGACAGCTGGAAATGCTTCGGGAATAAATGACGGTGCTGCGGCAGTTGTTATGATGAGCCTGGAAAAGGCAAAAGAGCTTGGTCTTGAGCCTATTGTTTATGTCAAGTCTTTTGCATCCGGCGGTGTTGATCCGGCATATATGGGTCTTGGCCCTGTTCCTGCCATTAAAAAAGCATTGAAACTATCCGGCATGACATTAAAAGACATTGACATGATAGAATTAAATGAAGCATTTGCGTCCCAGGCTATTGGTTGTATGCGCGAACTTGGTATTGAAAATGACAGGCCGAATGAACTGGGAAGCGGCATTTCTTTGGGGCACCCAATTGGCTGTACCGGAGCGCGCCAGATGGTTTCGGGAATGAACCAGATGAAAAGAAAAGGATATTCTACAGGGCTTATTTCCATGTGCATAGGCGGCGGAATGGGAATGGCTATGGTTATTGAAAGAAAATAAGGGATTATAATATGGATCTTAGCAGAAAATTGGGGATTCTTATTTTTTGCGGAATACCTGCCATAATCGGCGGAGGTATAGTATATGCTGTTTTTGGCAGTTATGCTCCTGTGATTGTATATGAAATTATTCTTTTGCTTGTTGCAGCAGCTTTTGCCGCTAAAGCATAAAGAATATGCGCCCATTCGGGCAGATAATTGAAAACTGAAGGCTTTTTATTATGATGGAAACTGAAAAATTATCAGAGATCAAAATAGAGACGGAAATGAAAAAGTCTTATCTCGATTACGCCATGAGCGTTATTATCGGGAGGGCTTTACCTGATGTACGTGATGGCCTTAAGCCTGTACATCGCCGCATTCTCTATGCCATGCGCGAGCTTAAAAATGACTGGAACAAGCCGTATAAAAAATCAGCCAGAATAGTTGGTGATGTAATAGGTAAGTACCATCCGCATGGCGATACGGCTGTTTATGATACAATTGTCCGTATGGCCCAGACTTTTTCGTTACGGTATCTGCTTGTCGACGGCCAGGGTAATTTCGGATCTGTGGACGGAGATCCCCCGGCAGCAATGCGTTATACTGAAATCAGGTTGACGCGTCTTGCGCAGGAAATGATGGAAGATCTCGACAAAGAGACCGTTGATGTTGTGCCGAACTATGACGAGTCCATGACCGAGCCTTCAATAATGCCCGCTAAAATTCCGTGTCTTCTGATAAACGGATCTTCAGGTATTGCTGTCGGTATGGCTACAAGCATTCCTCCACATAACCTTTCCGAGATTGTAGACGCAATAAAAAGTCTTATAGATAACCCGGACATTACCTGTGAGGAACTTATTGAAATTGTTCCTGGCCCGGATTTTCCGACAGCCGGTATAATTCACGGAAGAAGCGGAATACATGATGCTTATTCCACCGGAAGAGGTAAAGTAAAGGTCCGCGCCCGTGTTCTGGTGGAAGTGGATAAAAAGACCCAAAGCGAAACTATAGTAGTTACAGAGCTTCCGTACATGGTCAATAAATCAACGCTGATAGAAAAAATTGCCGAGTTGGTCCGCGACAAGCATATAGAAGGAATAAGGTATGTACGGGATGAATCGGACAGGCAAGGGATGCGGATTGCTCTTGGTCTTAAGAAAGACCAGATGGCAAAGATTATAATAAATCAGCTTTTTAAGCATACCCGGATGCAAAGCACATTCGGAATTATCTTGCTTGCTGTTGTCAATAACAGACCGGAGGTCCTGACATTAAAGGAAATCCTTGAGTATTTTGTGCTGCACCGCAAAGATATTATAATAAAGCGAACAAAGTTTGAGTTGAAGAAGGCTGAAGCACGGGCACATATACTTGAGGGATTAAAGATAGCAATAGATAATATAGATGAAGTGATTTTATTGATCAAGAGCTCTAAATCTCCAGCAGAGGCTAAACTATCACTTATATCCAGATTCGATATGACAACTATTCAGGCTCAGGCTGTGCTGGATATGCGCCTTCAAAGGCTTACCGGCCTTGAGCGTGAAAAGATAATTGAGGAATATGATAGTTTATTAAAAGATATCGCAAGATACAGAGAAATTCTTGCCAGCGAAAGTCTTGTATTGAATATTATAAAAGATGAGCTTACCCAGATAAAAAACGAATACGGCGATGTGCGGCGTACAGAAATTATTGATGAAACGGAAGATATCTCCATTGAGGATTTAATCGTAGAAGAGGATATGGTTGTTACTGTTTCCAAGAATGGATATATCAAGAGGACACCCGCAAGCATTTATGATGCACAAAGTCGCGGAGGAAAAGGTAAAACCGCGATGCTGACAAAAGAAGAAGATTTCGTTTCGATGCTTTTTGTCGCATCTACACACCACTATTTTCTGTTTTTTACAAACCAGGGGAAAGTCTACTGGTGCAAGGTGTATGATATTCCTGAAGCCGGCCGTACAAGCAAGGGCAAAGCAATAGTTAATCTCCTGAACTTTGCAGAAGGTGAAAAACTGACTACCGTTCTTGCTGTGAAGAATTTTGAGCCGGGTTCTTTTGTGATTATGGCAACCAGGCGGGGGCAGATTAAAAGGACTGACATCATGGCATACAGCCGACCAAGAGTAGGTGGTATCAAGGCTTTAAAGCTTGATGACGGAGATGAGCTTATAGCAGTGCGTATAACAGATGGTACGCTTAATGTTTTTGTAGGCTCCGCTATGGGTAAATCTATTCGTTTCCACGAATCGGATATACGGGCAACCGGTCGTGTAACGGGAGGAATCCGCGGTATGCGTTTGGCCAAGGATGACAGAATAGTGGGAATGGAAGTCTTGAGCCATGGGCAGACACTTTTTGCTGTTACGGAAAACGGTTTCGGAAAGCGCACATCCATTGATGAATATCCTGTTCATAAAAGAGGAGGAAAGGGTGTTATAGGCATAAAAACGAGCGAACGAAACGGCCAGGTTGTTGCAATACTGATTGTAGATGAGGATGATGACCTTATGCTTATGGCGGATTCGGGTAAAATAATTCGCACACCCATAAGCGGCATTTCTGTAATCAGCCGTAATACCCAGGGTGTAAAGCTGATTAACAGGGAAGCTACTGAAAAAGTAATCGGAGCGGCGAGGCTTGCAGAAAAAGACTGAATCAGATTTTAATCAGGGGACAAGTTAAGCTCTTCCTTGGCTTAAAATAATGCTAATAATTCGGATTTATTAATGAATATTATATCAGATGTCAACAATGCTAAAATTGGTGTGGTGGGGGCAGGAAGCTGGGGTACGGCGCTTGCAAATCTTCTCGGGAATAAAGGGTTTAAAGTTGATTTCTGGGTTTTTGAAAAGGAAATAAAAGAACAGATTGAAAAGTTTTGCGAGAATAAAGTTTTCCTTCCGGATATAGTACTTTCTTCAAATATCTCCCCTTCAAATGATATTGCCGATGTTGTTAAAGGAAAAGACCTGGTGCTGATAGTTGTTCCATCGCATGTGATGCGTGAAACAGCTATAAAGATTTCAGGGCTGATTGATAAAAACACTATAATTGTATCTGCTTCCAAGGGAATAGAAAATGGTACGCATTTAACCATGACAGGTGTTCTTAAAGAATGCATCAAAAATGTTTCCGAAGATAATTTTGCCGTTCTTTCAGGGCCTAGCTTTGCAAAGGAAGTAGCAAAAAGCTTTCCTACAGCTGTGACGGTGGCATCAAAAAATCCTGATGTTGCAGCTTTTGTCCAGCATTTATTTGCAACTCCGTTTTTCAGGGTTTATACCAGCGATGATATGATTGGAGTTGAATTGGGAGGCGCTGTAAAAAATGTTATTGCCATTGCTGCAGGAATTATAGATGGCCTTGATCTGGGGTTAAACACTAGAGCGGCGCTTATAACAAGGGGACTTGCAGAAATAAAACGTCTCGGACTGGTGATGGGCGCAAAGCCGGAAACATTTACAGGCCTTGCCGGCGTAGGTGATTTGGTGCTTACATGCACCGGTGATTTGAGCAGAAATCATGCTGTTGGCAAAAAAATAGGGCAAAACAAAAAATTAAAAGAAATCCTTTCAGAAATGCGTATGGTCGCCGAAGGAATTAAGACTACAAAATCGGTTTATAATCTTTCTGAAAAACTTGGTGTTGAAATGCCTATTACCCAGGAAATATACAGCATATTATACGAAGATGTTTCTCCAAAAGAGGCTGTTCTCAGGCTTATGACGCGTGATCTTAAGCAGGAAGTAGATGAACAGAGATAGAAAACATATTAAGGGCGAAGGCCACAGAGAAAGACTTCGTGATAAATTCCTTTCCTCCGGCCTTTCCGGTTTTCATGATTATGAAGTAATAGAACTTTTGCTGACCCTTGCAACCCCGCGTAAAGACTGCAAGGAAGCTGCAAAGGATGCTTTGTATAAATTTAAGACTTTTCAGGGAGTTCTTGAAGCTTCCCCCGCTGAATTGAGTGAGATTAAAGGGATAGGACCTGTAAATCTATTTGGAATCAAGCTTGTCAATGAAGTGGCAAGCAGGTATCTTGAAAAAAAACTGATTAACAAAGACCCTATAAACAATTCCAAAGAATTGTTTGATTATCTTAACCATAATCTGCGGGATAAAAATATTGAGTGCTTTGAAGTAATTTTTTTAGACGCCAAGAATAAAGTCATAAGAACGGAAACACTCTTTAAAGGCTCGCTTACATCAAGTTCCGTATATCCAAGGGAAGTTGCAAAGGCTGCTCTTGATTATCATGCAGCAGCTCTGATATTTGCGCATAACCATCCATCAGGTGATCCTGCACCTTCTCCTGAAGACATTGCAGTTACAAGGCAGCTTATTTTCGCCTGCAAGGTGATGGGTGTGGCTGTTCATGAACATATTGTAATAGGGGACAATAAATACTTCAGCTTTGCGGATCATGGTTATATTGAAAAAATTAACCGCGAATTTGATGCACAGATAAAAGAGCTTTAAGCAAAAGAGCCACTTTCAAAACGTTTCAGTTTGGTCAAGGTCAAGGCGGGTGAAAATTTTAACCGCAGGAATACACGGTGTATTTCGAGGATAGCGCTAAAGCTTCACTAAAGTGCAAAATTTTCACCTAACGCAGAGATCGGCCAAAATGGGACGTTTTGAAACTGGCTCAAAAAGATTGTAGAAATGACTGTAAACAAAATAACCCAACCGGATTGTTTCGGAAAACTGGATGTTGTTTTCCCAAAGGCAGAAAACGGCTTAAGATGTTCACCGGATACCTGCCTTACCTGTGATTTAAAGACTGATTGCCTCAAAACAGCTATGAATCAGGAAGAAGGTCTTAAAGTGCGTGAAGAATTAACCGACAGGTTTTATGAAGCGGGTTTGATCGGTTTTTTTAAAAGATGGTCTGATAAAAAAGAGTTATCCCGCAAGATAGATGAAAAAAATACAACGAAGTAAGGAGGGCGTTTTGAAAACAATAAAAGATGTTAACCTTTCAGGCAAACGGGTATTTATCAGAGTCGATTTTAATGTGCCTTTGGATGAAAAGCTGAATATAACCGACGATAACAGAATTACTTCCGTACTTCCGACTTTAAATTACGCAATCGAAAATAAAGCAAAACTTATTATTGCATCTCACCTTGGAAGACCAAAGGGTAAAGTTTCTCCCCAGTTCAGTCTTGCGCCGGTTGCAAAATGTCTTGCTGCTTATCTCAATAAAGAAATTAAGATGGCGCCAGACTGTATAGGGGCTGATGTGAACTCTTTGATATCTTCAATGTCCGATGGAGATGTGCTGCTTCTTGAAAATCTGAGATTTCATCCTGAAGAAGAAAAAAATGACGATGATTTTGCAAAAAAACTGGCTATGCATTGCGATGTTTATGTTAATGACGCTTTTGCAGTTTCACACAGGGCGAATGCTTCGGTTGTTGCAATAACAGAACATGCGCCTGTATCGGTTGCCGGATTTTTACTTCAGAAAGAACTGGATTACTTTAATAAAGCCATGGCAAATCCCCAGCGGCCGCTAGTTGCCGTTATAGGAGGAGCAAAAGTGTCAAGCAAGCTGGCGGCTCTTGAAAATTTGATTCAGCGTGTGGATAAACTGATAATAGGCGGGGCAATGGCCAATACTTTTTTAAAAAGCCAGGGCATTGATGTAGGAGATTCAAAGGTTGAAGAAGATCTTCTGGAAGTTGCCGCATCCACAATGAAGAAAGCTTATGAAAAAGGTATTAAACTATATCTTCCGGTTGACGGTGTAGCGGCGGATTCTTTTTCTGCGGATGCCGTAACTAAAAATGTACCTGTTGCTGAAATACCAAAAGGATGGATGTTCCTTGATATAGGGCCGGCGACATCACTGCTTTTTTCGGAAGCACTGAACGATGCCAAAACAATAATCTGGAATGGTCCCCTCGGAGCATTTGAAATGGATGCTTTCAGCAGGGGCACAATGGCTATGGTAAACAGCCTGGCAAATTCCTACGCCATGACGATAGTCGGTGGAGGAGATACTGATATGGCTGTCCATAAAGCAGGAGAAGCAGACAGAATGACCTTTATTTCAACCGGCGGCGGTGCTTTCCTTGAACTGCTTGAAGGCAAGGCCTTGCCTGCTGCTGTTGCAGCTTTGGTCAAAGCCCAGCAAAAAACAGGATAAAAATGAGAGCTGTTCTTACTTATGACAAATCTTCGTTCTCATAAATTCAAAATTCTGTTTGGCATCTGCCTTCTTGCGATTGCAGTATTAATATATATTTTCAGAACTCCCTTATGGAATCAGACTCTTTTTTATTGGAATCTTTTTTCCGACAGGGAACAGATTAAAGCTTTCATCACTTCATTTGGAATTGTCGCACCGATAGCTTTTATCGCAGTTCAGGTTCTTCAGGTTATATTTGCTCCCATTCCGGGAGAAGCGACAGGTTTTATCGGCGGATATATTTTCGGAGCATTACAGGGTTTTATTTATTCAAGCATAGGACTTGGGCTTGGTTCGTGGATAAATTTTTTAATAGGCCGTTTTTTAGGCAAGCATTATATCAGAAAAATAGTTCCAACCCGTTATCTGGATAAATTTGATTCCGTCATCAAACACCAGGGGGTCATGGTCCTTTTTGTTTTATTTGTTTTTCCGGGCTTTCCAAAAGACTATCTCTGCATGTTTCTCGGTTTGAGCGCTCTTCCGATTAAAGTATTTATTCTTCTTGCCACCATTGGGCGCATGCCCGGTACTTTAATGCTAAGTTTCCAGGGGGCGTCCCTTTATGATAAATCATACGGAGCCTTTACTATCATAACGGTCATTTGTATTATATTTCTAATTATAGGTTACAGATACCGTAATGTTATTTATAATTGGGTTGATAAGCTGAACAATAAGTGATGGTCATTTTAAACCCTGTCTGACGGACATTGCAGACGGGAAAATCATTCCGGGGATATATAGGCCATTGTGGCATATATGAAAGGGGTTAAATCTCCGTTCGACCTTTGTTAAAGCGGCGAGAGTAGACCTCCTTTATTATTCACTGCAAGATGTTTTCGACAACATGAAAAGGAGAGACTTAATGGGAGACAAGGGCGGTAAGAAAAATAAGGAAAAGGGTCAGAAACAAAACAACGAAAAACAGAATCAAAAATCAAAAAACAAGCTTGATAAGCAGCCAAAAAGAAAGCCTTGATAGAAATCAAAGTACAGAAATCTGGGCTACAGCTTTAGTAGTGTATGAAAGAGTTTAAAATTCTGTTTGACCTTTGTTAAAAAGGTAAAAGGAAGTATGCTTAAAAAAATCATATCAGGAGGACAAACAGGCGTTGACAGAGCCGCACTGGATGTTGCCATAAAACTTGCAATCCCGCACGGCGGATGGATTGCAAAAGGACGTAAGACTGAAGACGGCGTATTGCATGAAAAGTATAAATTGCAGGAGATGGCAACTGCCAGCAGCGATAAACGCACTGAAGAAAACGTAATTGAATCAGACGGAACATTGATTATATCTCATGGTGAACTTACAGGCGGATCGGCATTAACACAAAATTTTGCAGAAAAACATGAAAAACCATTACTGCATATAGACCTTAATAGTGTTGCACCATTTAAAGCGGCCAATGAGATTAACTCTTGGCTGCTAAGCCATGATATTAAAGTCGTGAATGTCGCAGGACCTCGTGCAAGCAAAGACCCTGACATTTATATGCTTGCTTCGGACATTTTAGAAGCTGTCCTTTATCTAAATATAATGGGCACAGGTATGCCTGACAGCACTCGCTCCCCAAATATGCCAGGTGATAAAACAGGTTCGAATGAATTACCCAAAACCGTTGAAAAAGCAGTGGATATTATTATCTCAGAATTGTCGTTAAAAGATAAATCAACACTTGCGAATATGAGAACCGAGAATTTGAGCGACTTGCAAATTTCATTGGGTGAATTCATACGAAATCATTTTGGATTATGGGGAGAAAATGCAGAATTATTAGAATCATGCCGGATTGCTTCCGGCGGAAAAAATATCGATGCCGAACGCGCTTCATTAGTGATTATTAAAGAAATATGGGAAAAGTTGCAGAAAACTCATAAGCTGAGAGTAGTTAAGTAATAATAATGCAAGGAGATTCAAGAGCGGACTTGATCCGATGTCAACTAAACTTTTTTTTAATTGACGGAAGACTCGTCAAAGACAACTGGAAACCAGAATCATCGAACCACGCCTTGCACACGGACGGGAACTCCGCTCCGCTCCGTCCCCGCCGGTGAACGTTGGCGATCACTTGCATCTGAGACTTATTTCAAATGTATTGACAACCCCCTATAAAACATGTACTGTTAACCTGTACATTAAAACAGGAGGGAAATATGGCAATACAAACCACATACACTCAAGCTCGTGCGGGCTTGGCATCTTTAATGGATGAGGTCACGAAAAACAGAGAGGTCGTTATCATTCAGAGGCGTGGCCGCGAAGATGTCGCCATGATAACCGCAAGTGAGCTGGCTGGTGTGCTTGAAACAGCGCACCTTCTTCGATCACCTAAAAATGCAAAGCGGCTTTTAACGGCACTGGACAGGGTCAAAAAAGGCTCCGGTGTTTCCCAAACGATCGATGACCTTCGAAACGAGGTCGGTCTTGAGTAAAAAAATCAAAAACCGTTCAGGTGCTAAAATGCCAACGGAATCCGTATTCCAGCCGGAATTTAGAGAGGACCTGCGATACTGGGTGGAAACTGATCGAAAAATAGCCCTTCGTATATTTCAATTGATAGAAGCGGTTTTGAGAGACCCTTTTCATGGAATCGGCAAACCCGAACCTCTTAAATTTCTTGGATCAGGTGTCTGGTCCCGTCGAATAACCCAAGAACACCGGCTGGTTTACGCTGTTGGGCATGATAGAATCGATTTTGTGCAAGCGCGTTATCATTATTAAAAATCATATTTAAAAAACCCGCCACCTGAAAATTCACCGGACCCAAAAAACCGGGCCGGTGATTAAACTGTTGCAAGAGACAAATGAATAAACAGAATTTAAAAATAGCTATAGTAGCCATACTATTATCATGGGCAACTAACCCAATCCTTATGTTAATCCACACAGGCATCACTCTATTCCACCACAAAATTATTGACTGATTACTTTATCACGCTTTCATTTTGGCCGTAAGTCATAGGCGAAGATTGTACAGACAATATGTATACATACAAATTATCAATACATCCATTCTGAAGGTATAATAATTATCGATTTGACAATATCTCCTTCCATTAATAGTAGATAACCATATCCGGATTTGCACTAACAAAGAAACTACAACCGCTGTAATATGACTTATTATGGAGATTTTCATGAAAGTAGCCTATATTTTTTCCACCTCCAATACACACTATATTTTGAGTAATATGATCATTCCGCAATTGGAATCAGGTACACACGGATTTGAAGTGTGCGGTATGTTCTTTTTTTTAGATAATACTTTTATGCTGGTAGAAGGCAATGATGTGGGAGAACGTCTGTCCCGGATTGCTGCGGAAAAAGGAATGTTGCTCATGGGATGTGATAAATGTGTTATTGATCGCAGAATCCAGGACTGTCTGGTGGAAGCAGCGACCATAGGCTGTTTTCCGGATTTATATAAGGCGCTGGCCGGAGCGGGGATTGATCAGGTGATTACTCTTTAATGAGCCGGAGTAAAGCTTAAATGAATAGTCCCTATTCAGGAAAAACCGAATCATCTGTAAAAACACAAAATTTTGCATTGCAGCAAGAATTACAAACTGTCTCTTTGAAATGTACCAACTGTAAGCTTTGTCAAAATGAGTGCGAATTTCTAAAACAATACGGCAAGCCTAAAGAGATCGCCGAAACTTTTGATCTTTCAGACAAGACCTTTAAGACAATGGCATTTGAATGCAGCCTCTGCGGGTTATGTGCAGCGGTATGTCCGGCAAAGGTGAATCCGGCAAGTATGTTTCTTGAAATGCGACGTGAGGCTGTAAGGCAAGGGCTCGGTGTCTTTCAGGAGCACAGCGGTATTTTGGCCTATGAAAAAAAGGGCACATCAAAACTCTTCAGTTGGTATGGTTTGCCGGAAGGGTGCGATACAATATTTTTCCCCGGCTGCACACTTCCCGGCACCAGAGCTGATAAGACGCTTGCTCTGTTTGAACTTATTCAGCAAAAAATTCCCTCTATCGGGATTGTGCTGGACTGCTGTACCAAGCCATCTCATGATCTGGGACGGAATGAATTTTTTAACGTCATGTTTGAAGAAATGAAGGATTTTCTGATTCAGAATAAAATCAATAAAGTACTGGTGGCCTGCCCTAATTGCTACAAGATATTTGATCAATACGGCGGGGATCTTTCCGTTATGAGTGTCTATGAGTTTCTTGCCAAGCTTGATATTCCCGCCAAAATAATATCTGCACAAACTGTGACTGTCCATGACCCATGTGCTATGCGCTTTAAGGAGCCGGTCCAAAGCTCCGTGCGAAGGCTCATAGAGCAACTGGGGTTTACAATTCAGGAAATGCCGCATTCCGGGAAAAATACAATCTGTTGCGGCGAAGGCGGATCAGTGGGGGCTTTGTCTCCCGATCTTTCTTATAAATGGGCGGGAATCCGAAAACAGGAACATAATGGAAACCGCGTTATCACCTATTGCGCAGGATGTGCGAATTTTTTGAATCAATTTATGCCCGCCGATCATATTCTTGATCTGTATTTTGATCCGGAAAACACACTGGCAGGCAAAGCAAAAGTTTGCAAAGCTCCGATAACCTACTGGAAGCGTTTGAGACTTAAACAGCATTTAAAAAATAAACTGAATACTGCCATATCCAGGGAAAGGACATTTTCAGTTCAGCAAACAGCAAGCAAATCCGTGGTAGTAAAGCGTGTCATTATCATCCTGGCTGTCGTATCCGCAATTATACTTGTTCATGCCGGCGGAGCTGCAAAATATTTTGAGACAGATACCTTAAGAGAACTAGTGGCATCCAAAGGGGTTCTTGCACCTGTCATTTATATGTTGATTTATATTATTGCACCTGCTCTTTTTTTGCCCGGCCTTCCAATTACTATTGTAGGCGGTATCCTTTTCGGGCCTTTCTGGGGAGTTGTTTATACGATCACCAGTGCTACCATTGGCGCCAGTGTGGCTTTTTTGATATCACGCTACGTGGCCAGAAACTGGATTAACGCTAAACTTGCGGGTTCCAAATGGCGAAGGCTGGATGAGGGGGTTGAAAAATATGGATGGAAGGTGGTAGCCTTTACCCGGCTGATCCCTTTATTTCCTTTTAACCTCTTAAACTACGCCTTTGGTCTGACTAAAATTAAATTTATACATTATGTGCTGACCACTTTTATATGTATGCTTCCGGCATGTATTGCTTTCATCGTGTTTTCAAGTTCGCTTTTAGATCTGATAAAGGGAAAAGTATCGGGGAGTTTAGTGGCAGGAATCATACTCATTGTTCTGGTTTCTCTTATTCCGCTTTTTTATAAAAAATATAAGACCGGAAAAGGGATATCGGATCCTTTGTAGAATGAATAAAGCTGATATGTCTTCAAATACTATGTCTATATTGAAAAGAAAGATATATATCCTTTTCGGAGTGGGCGCGCTATGTGCGATAACGTATTTTTTAATTATCCATTTCTTTTATATTCTTAACAGCTATATTTACACGGCAGAATTTCACTGCTTATTTCTGATAAATAATCTGAAAGCAGCAAATGTGCCCTTACTTTCAGAATATTTCAAAACTTTAGGTCCGGTTGCCTGCCTTCCCCAGCTTTTCCTGGCCCAATTTATCACTGCCTTTATAACTCCCTTTTCCTGGTCTGCGCTTGCGGTTTCAATAATCAATGCTTTCGGACCCGGTTCCGGGATACTTCTTAACATAATCACCAGCACACTCATGGGGATGTGTATATTTGGTCTAGGAGTCTTTTTCCTGGGAGGCATTCCTTTATTTAAAGACAAGGCGTCTTTTTCAAAATCCTGGTGGATGCAGGTGGTTCTATGCACATTGTATTGCATCCCATATTTAACAATTTTACTACCGTCAATCCTGGCGGCATTGTTTAAAATCAAATTCAGAAATTTTATAATTTTTATGGTTTCTGGAATTTTAATCAAAATGGCCTTGGTTTATATCCATTAAGGTCCGATTAACAATAGAGCCAGTTTCAAAACGTCCCATTTAGGCCGATCTCTGCGTTGGGCTCAAATTTTAATCCTCGAAATACTAAATGTATTCCTGTGGTTAAAATTTTCGCCCGCCTTGACCTTGACCAAACTGAAACGTTTTGAAAGAGGCTCAATAGAAAAAGGGTTGCCAAAGCCCAGGGAGGTTTAGAATGGATTCAAAAAAAAATCAAAACTGCGGATGTTCCTGTTGTAATACCACATCCGGTGATGTGCTCTTAGGTGGGGAAGTCGGGGCAAAGGAAATTACAAAACCAGGTGAAATGACAAGATCAATATTTTTAAAGACCTTGGCTGCAAGTGTTTTAGGAGTAAGTACGCTTGCCGGAACAAGTGCCTTTGCAGAAGCAAAGAAGAACTCTGAGATGAAAATTTTTAAAGGAACTTCAGGTGGGATGATGATTGTGGATAACGCAAACAAGGAATTGCGCATTTCTGCGATCGTTACCAAGGATGTGACCAAGCCTTCCGTGGTTGACTGGGGCAGGCGCTTTCAGGCTTTTTTCGGGGCAAAAGGCGGCAAAATGGAGAGTTTTTTTATATTTACCACGGATGTTTCCCGCACCGATATCAACAAATCCATTCAGGCAATAGGTGTTCAATCAAGAAGGATTATTCCATTTGAGGAAGTGGCCGCCCGCACCGGTCTTAAACCCACCACTACAATTGAGGATTATCTGGACGGCGATCCTGTTATTGTAACCATTCGCTTTGAGAAAAACGGCGATATCGTGGAAGCAGCTCTTGAAGATTTCATTCAGGAAAAAATTATTGTGGAAGGAAAAGATGTGATCAAGCCCTATACGCCTCATTTTGTTTATCACGGCTCAGGCGAGGCCTTAAATTTTCCTTCAGGCTGCATTGTCTGCCCTTCCGACTGCAACGGCGGCATAATTACCGACAATGTGCTGCCTTTGAAAACTACTGTAAACTACTACAAGGTCAACTGGGATCGTATGCCGCCAGTAGGGTCTATAGTAGAGGTGGTTATCAAGTCAATATATGGACCACATCGTTTATCATCTACAAAAGACGGTAGTAAATGAACGCATAGCAGTATAGTGCGGTAAGCTATAGAGCAAAACGGTCGTTATTAATTTTATTTGAAACTGGTCATCTAAATTAAAGCGGAGCTTTTCTCGTTTCAAAAATAAACCGGACGTACTTTTGAGTAATCAGATTCAAGCTCCCAAATCTCTTTATTAAAAGCCCCGGACGAAATAACTGTAGACGATTCTATAAAACATTGTATAGTGTTTATCATAATAATATTCCGATTATTGTATTCTTATGATCTGAGCTTCAAATATATTTCATAGGCATTTATCCTATATTGCACTACAGGAGAGCGTAGTCCATGTTCCACTGGTTTCGCGATCATCGCCGCGCAAAGATACGAAAGCGTCAGTTTCCAGCTGAGTGGGATGGCTTTGTGCGTGCAAACGTGTTCCATTATTGTGTGCTCAATGAGATTGAACGTGCCGATCTGCGAGCATTGATGCAGGTTTTCCTGGAGGAGAAGCACTGGGAGGGCTGTGGCGGCCTCGACCTTACCGACGAGATTCGCGTTACTATTGCGGCACAGGCGTGTCTGCTGCTGCTGGGACTTCCCCACAACTACTATCGCAACGTTGATTCAATTCTTGTCTACCCATCCACCGTTGTTCCTCCCGAACACCGCCCCGGCTTCTTCGAGCGCGTAAACGGCCCGGTGGAGGTTCCCGTCCCCCTTATGGGCCAGGCCTTCGCCCAGGGTCCGGTAATACTCGTATGGGATGCAGTTCTACACGGAGCGCGTCACCCTGAGCAGGGTCATAACGTTGTTTATCACGAGTTCGCCCACAAGCTCGATATGCTTGACGGAGCTGCCGACGGCACTCCACCTCTCTCCGACCGCGAACAGTTAGCTGAATGGGTGGCCGTGTGTTCCCGCGAATTCCTTCGACTGCGCAGCCTCGCCGAGAAAGGCCATAAAACCTTCCTCGACGCATACGGTGCGAAGAACGAGGCCGAGTTCTTTGCCGTGGCCACCGAGGAGTTCTTCGATCGTCCCATCTCCCTAAAGGAGCATTCCCCCGACCTCTACCACGTTCTCAGCGCCTATTACCGGCAGGAACCGGCATTGCGCGTGAAGCGCATCTGTTCAGTTAAAGAGTGAGAAAAAATCACCAAAAACCTTATCGCTTCTCAGACAATGCTTCTTCGATTGCATCCAGTGTCTCGAAACCATAGCTTTTAGCCGTGTTTTTTAATATTTCGAGAGAAAGGTTTACATCATTTCTTACTGCCTCAAGGGTATTTTTTAAACAAAGCTCAAGCGTTGCCTCTGAATAGGTAAGCAGCTCACTTTGTAAATAGTTGTCGATTGAAGCGGAAAAGTGTCCAATCCTGCTGTTTGCTGCAGTTACCGGACGCCCAAGCGAAAAAAGCTTCGGATATTTGCCGGACGCCTCTATGGACCAATTTAAGTGATATTTTACGATCTCATCAACAAGTTCACGAGACCGGGGCGATACAGGCGGAAGCTCGTTTTTAATAGCCTCATATTCATCCGGGAAAGTTATTTCCATCATGCGCGCGTATTTTATCGTCATCAGGTTTATTTTATTTTCTTTTGCGGCTTTCAGATCATTTGAATAGCTGGATAGTGTATCCATATCCCATATATCGGCCTGTGCCTTTCGCATGATCATAAAGGTCGGTCTGTCATCCTGACATGAGGCCCGCCCATCGGCATTTGAAACGTTTGTGAACATCTCCCATTCAAGCTCAAGTATGCTTTTTGTTAATTCCTTGCGTTCCATATTAAAGTACTCCTTTCTATTCACCCCAGGGTACTATATTCCTGAGTTGCTCATCTTTTATTCTCTGCTGAATTTGGGGTCCGTGGTCTAAAAGGAAATCCGATGATGAATCGGTAAGCCCCATATCCCTCAGCTTATTTATAACCAAGCCGCAAAGAGTTTCAATACCGCTGATATTTTCTTCAAAGGAGCTTGATGTTGCTATAGCGGCAAGTAAATTGTAGCTTTCCTCTCCTAACACCGGCATTACCAAAAGTCCCCTATGCATCCATTTATAAAAAGGCTTATATTTATTGTTTATTAAGTATATCAAAGATGATGCTGCGTCGGTAAACTCGGCGGCAGCCATTTGGGCAGCGACAAATTCGTTTCTTTTGATACTGCGCGGATAATTATACTGGCCGGACTGAGCCATCTTCATACAGCGCGCAGCCATCATTTTAAGCCTCTGATCCTCGGGATAACCAGCAAGCAGCGCACTTCGAAACTTTGTGAACTCTCCCAGCGGATCACTAAAAACCTCCCCGTTCGTTGCAATTGAGAGATTTACCTCCGGCAGAAGGCGCCATTCACGAATTGTATCCGGCGGATGATCCATTCCAATAAATCTTGCGTAAAATTCAGGAATCGTAAATACACCCTCTCGCCCTTCACCGTATTGGCTGGTATTTACACCATCATATCCCAAAAATTGCTTGGGCAGTTTCGAAACCGCCGCTTGAAGCTCGGCGCCAAAGTCCCCAAAATCGCCGGTCGTCAGCCAAATAATGACACGTGGCCCGAAATCGTGATCTTGCGATATTTCATCGTCAAAGCCGTAGCATTCCGAGCCTTCACCCACAAGTCCGAACGCCATCCTGTCGGTACGATCCCCGAAACTTTTTTCAATTGCGGGCCTGTATATTTGATCATAATACCTGCGACTGAGTTCAAGTCCTTTCATAATATCATACTATCGAGCCAGTTTCAAAACGTCCCATTTTGGCCGATCTCTGCGTTGGGTGAAAATTTTAATCCTCGAAATACTCCATGTATTCATGCGGTTAAAATTTTCACCCGCCTTGACCTTGACCAAACTGAAACGTTTTGAAAGTGGCTCTATCCTTATTGTTTTTCTAATTCAAAAACTTCAATATTCTGCTTTGTATATTCGTATTTTTGATCGCTTCCTATTTCTGCATACAATGGCAAAGCTTTTTTATAATACAAAAGAGCCTCCTTTTTTTCTCCTTTCATGGCATGAATATAGGCTATATTTGTGAACTGATCTGCAATTCCTTCCTTGTGTCCGAGTTGCTCAAAGAGAGGCAACGCTTTTTTATATTCTTCGAGAGATCGGGTATAGTCCCCCATGTTCCTGTACACCGAGCCAATATTTCCCAATTGGAAGGCAGCATGAAGTATTTCACCAAGCTCTTTAAATAAAAGAAAGGCGTTCCGAAAATTATCAAGAGCCATATCATACTCATTCTCTCTTGCATGATTCAGTCCTTCATTTGTATAGCGTTGTGCTTTTTCAAGCCTTTCATTTTTATCCATTGCATATCTCCTCGGTTCCATTGTGTATAACAATATGGGAACGGGCCAAATTTAATGTGGATCAGGTAATTTACGAAAACGGGATATAAAGACTAATAAATCATCAAGCAACATATACAGACATGGGATCAAAAGCAGTGTAATAAATGTCGCAAACAACACGCCAAATCCTAAGCTGATAGCCATAGGAGTTATGAATCTTGCCTGTATGCTTTTTTCCAGCATAATAGGTGTTAATCCGGCAAAAGTAGTCAAAGATGTGAGAATAATTGCCCGGAATCGCAACTTGGCTGCTTTTATTACCGCATCATAGGCGTTAATATTATCTTCCGTCCTTAATCTGTTTGTACGGTCTATAAGCACCAGCGAGTCGTTTACCACAACTCCTGAAAGACCCACCATTCCCATAAGACTCATCATGCTTAAGTTGAAGCCAAGAAGAATATGACCGATTACTGCTCCCACCAGTCCGAAGGGAATTGCAGCCATGACAACAAGGGGTTGTGAAAAGGAGCGAAACGGGATAGCGAGAAGGGCAAATATTCCGAACAGAGCAAAAATGAACCCTCTGTTGATATCGGCTAATGACTCGTTTTGTTCCCGGCCTTCTCCTTCAAGGGTATAACGAAGTCCCGAATAGCGGTTCAGCAGGTTCGGAATAAACCGCTCAGTAAGATCGTTTCTAATATCATTGGCATTTCCAACTTTTTCATTAACATCTGCTGTTACCTTGATAACCCTTCGGCGCTGGGCTCTTTCAATTGTGGCATAGCCCTGTTTCATTTCTATTTCCGCTACAAGATTGAAAGGCACCTCATTGCCTGAAGGTGTGCGAATCCTCATTTCTTCGGTATTGGCAAGGGACTTTCGTTCGGATTCGGGATATCGCACTAATACTTTTACTTCATCATTATCCAGCTGCAAGCGAAGGGCTTCGGCGCCGTAGAAAGCGCTTCTTACCTGCCTTGCCAGATCGTTTAATGTTAGCCCAAGGGTGCTGGCAGCCGGTTTCAATTTAAGCTGCATCTCCTGTTTGCCGGGTAAAAAACTGTCGCTTATATCAAATACGCCCGGATATTTCTCAAGTTCATTTTTTAATTCATCTGCAGCCAAAAGAAGTTGTTCGTGATTATCCATGGAAAGGTGAATTTCAATGGCATTTCCGGCATTGCTGATATCGCTTTTGAAACTTACGGTTTCTGCATCGGGTACTATTCCTGCTTCTTTACGCCACAGATTTACAATTTCCCCGGAGCTTAAGTTGCGCTGTTCAGATTCTAACAGCTGAATCCATATTTGTGCCAGATGTCCGCCCACATCGTTGTTTCCGCTGTGTCTGTCAAAATGCGAGCCTACCATGGATATACTGTATTCAAAATTTGACGGAGTACCGGCAGGATTTTTTTTATCAATTTCATCCAGAACTTTTTTTGCAGCTTTTTCAAAATGGCTTACTACTTCTGAAGTCCTGGCAGGCGGAGTTCCTGATGGCATGGTTATCATGCATTCCAGCGTGTCACTTTCTACTTTTGGAAAGAAAGTGTATTTTATCAAACCGGCCTGCCAGATACCCAATGTGATTAATATAATGGCGATTCCAAGAGCAACGGAAGCATAACGCCATTTTACGCAAAATTCGAGAAGCCCGGCATAGGGCCCGTTAACAAACCGGTTTAGCCATCTTGCGCTGAACTTTTCGTGTTTAACACCTGGGCTGCTGTTTCTTTTCAGTGCTTTCGAGCGGTTTAAATGGGAAGGAAGGACGAACAGTGATTCTATCAAAGAGCCGGATAAAACCAGAATTACTACAAGGGGAATATTTCGTGTCAGTTTTCCCATCGTGCCTCCAGCCATTAGTAGTGGCCAGAAGGCTACCATAGTGGTTAACACTGAAAAAATAACAGGCCTTCCCACCTCCATGGTTCCAATGATTGATGCATCAAGGGCATTTGCACCCTCTTCATATTTTCGGTATATATTTTCACCCACTATTATGGCATCATCAACAACGATACCAAGTACCATTATAAAAGCAAAAAGGGATATCATATTGATAGATACATCAAACTGGGGTAAAAACATCAAACCTGCTGCAAAGGATACCGGAATTCCGAAGGTTACCCAAAATGCAAGCCGGATTTCCATAAAAATGCCAAGAATTATTATTACCAAAAAAAGTCCCATGGCCATATTTTTCATGAGAAGTTCAATACGGCTTTTCAATATTTTGGACATATCACCAAAATATTCGATATCTACGCCTTTCGGCAGACTTGGCTGAATTTCTTTAATATATTTCTTAACAGCTTTTACAACTGAAAGTGCACTCTGGTCGGCAACCCGGAAAACATTTATAATAGCCGCCGGTTTTCCCATAAAATGTGCAAATACATCCACATCCTGAAACCCGTCACTTAGTTTTGCAATATTGTCCAGAGTTACCCTGCTTCCGTCAGGCCGGTTGATAATTGCAATATTGCGATAGTCATCGGCGTAATATCTCTTTCCTTTGGTCCGAATAAGAATTTCACCGCCTGCTGTTTTAACGCTTCCGGCAGGAAGATCGAAACTGCTTCTGGTTATAATATCAGCAACATTTGCAAGAGTAAGGCCATATCTGCGCAGAGTTTTTTCGGAAATTTCAATATGGATTTCTCTTTCTCTGACTGCACCGATATCTGCCTGGGTAACCCCGGGAAGATTGGTAAGATCGTCTTTTATTCTGTTTGCAAGATGTTTTAAAGTCGATTCCGAAACATCTCCGTAAATGGCGATATTAATAACCTGGCTGCGCCGCACAATTTCCCTGACAACCGGTTGTTCAGCCTCTTCCGGAAATGTAGTAATATGATCAACTTCCGCCTTGACATCATCAAGAAGTTTTTTTAAATCCCAGTCTTTCATTACTTCAACGATTACAGATCCAAAACCTTCTCTTACGGTTGAATCTATTCGTTTGATGCCGGCAAGTCCTGAAATTTTTTCTTCAATTTTTCGGATTACTCCTTCTTCCACTTCAGCCGGTGAGGCACCGATGTATACTACCGAAATGTTGATTTTATCCAATACCAAATCAGGAAAAACCTCAAGTTTGATACTGGTTCCCACAACTATTCCGCCGATAAGAAGAAAAAACATTAAAAGATTTGCGGCAACATGGTTTTGCGTAAACCATTTAATGACCCCGTTCATGATTGTTCCACTCCATCTTTTGCAGGTACATTGCGCACTTTCATTCCATTGGTTACTTCCTTAATAGGAGAAACCACAACCTGTTCCTTATCTGAAAGGCCGCTCTTAAGCACAATACCTGCTCTCGAGCGAAGGGCAACCTCAACAGTTCGAAATTCAAGTCTTCCATCTTTATCCACCACCCAAACTACATTATCCTGATGAATGGCGGATCTGGGAATAATGACTCCGTTTTCAATAGATTTTCCCTGAATGTTCACGGATGCGAAAAGGCCTGGAGCCAGCGGCGGTTTTTTCGCGTAAGGCGCATCGACTTTAACCACAATATTTACCATTCGTGTCAGTTCATCCACTTTTCCTTCAGCCCGTACCACCGTGCCTTTCCATATTCTTCTTTTCCCGGCTATATCAACATATACTATTGCATCTGAGCCCTTTCCATTTCCACTTGTAAACCCCGGAACATCAAACCATTGCAGGTTTTCGGTTTCCATTGGAAGTACAATCTCCGAAGCTTCAATGGAATAAAGAGTGGCAAGCCCCTGACCAAGAGAAACATATTGACCGATATCTACATTTTTTTTACCGACCTGCCCGTCAAACGGGGCTATCAGCCGGGTTCTTGCCAGGTTCAGCCTTGCCCGTTCAAGCTCTGCCCGCTGGGCTTCAAGCTTTGCTTTTGCAGTGGCCAGCTGAGGTTCCTTGGCTACCAATGGGGGAGGGGGCTGATCAGGATGAAGTGCTTTCCAGTCAGATTTTGCAACGGATGCTTCCTGTTCGGCGAGTATGAATTTGCTTTCTGCATCTTTAAGCAATGCTTCTGCGAGTGTCACGGCTATTTCATAGTCGGCAGGATCGATTTTCAGGAGAACTTCGTCTTTTTTATACTCACCGCCGTTTACAAGAGCTGGTGAAATATAAACCACCTTGCCTCCAACCTGTGGAACAAGCTGGATTTCTTTAAGGGGATAAACTGTCCCGTTACCCTCGATCGGCACTGAAAATGTTTTAGCCTCAACAGCAATGGTTCTTGCAAGTGGAACGGCTATAGTTGCGCTTTGTTTTTCAACAGGAGGACGGGAAGCTTTGAGAAACATGTTTCCAGCAAATCCTACAGCTATGAATATGATCACCAATACAATTTGAATTATTCTTTTATTTATTTTTTTCATGTAATTATATTCTTTTCTTCCAGTGCTTTTAATATTTTTTCAGCACTTATGGGCAAACTGTTGATATTTACTCCTACAGCATCAAAGATTGCATTTGCAATTGCAGGACCTACAGGAGCAACGCTTCCTTCACCGCAGGCCTTTGCACCGAAAGGTGCGTTCGGCTCATCCGTTTCCACTACAATTATATCGGTTTGAGGCATTTCAAATGCCGTTGGCATATGGTAGCCCAAAAACGACGGGTTTAAAATGAGTCCGTTTTCCATATTCAGATCTTCAAACAGACTATATCCGATTCCCATATGAAGGCCGCCTTCAAGCTGGCCCTCCACCATAACAGGGTTAACCGGTTTGCCGACATCCATGGCAAAACAGAAGTTCTCCACATCAACCTGTCCGGTTTCCCGATCTACCTTAACTTCGGCTGTTCCTGCGCTGAAAATGTATGCCGGTGCGTAATTTCCCTTTCCTGTTTCAAATATGGCTTTTATTTCGGCAGCGTCGACTTCGTGACGCCATATGCCGTGCCCTACGACTTCTTTACCTTTATTGTCTTCCTGAGAAGCCCAGATAGCTTCTCTGAAAGTCATGCCTTTATCAGGAGATCCCTTGATGTAAATTCTATTATCTCCTGCCTCAAGATCATCAATTCTTGCTTCAAGGCGTTTGGCAACTGCCTCAAAAAGCCTGTCTTTTGCATCGGCGGCGGCTCGCTTTGTGGCCATGCCGGAGTGAAATGTTATCCTTTGACTGGCAGAACCTGCGCTGTAAGGGCATACATCGGTATCACCGGATACAATCCTGATTTTATCCATATCGATTCCCAATTCTTCGGCTGCCATCATGGCCATTACAGTGTCAGATCCCTGACCGATATCCTGAGCACCCGAATAAAGAGTGGCAAAACCCTCCGTATGAAGTTTTATCATCGCCGCGGCAGTATAATTAGCCGGAGTAATGTTGGCTGCGCGGCTGCCCCCTGAAAGAGAGCCTCCGCTTCCTATACCGACGCCTTTGTCTATTTTACTTAACTTTCCGTGTTTTTCTTTCCAGCCGATGCACTTTGCAGCTTTTTCTATGGCTTCGGTGAATCCGCAGCTGGTTATATCCATTCCGGTTCCAGTTCTGTAACCGGTAGTAACGGCATTTTTGAGACGCAATTGTACAGGGTCCATTCCCAGCTCCCTTGCTATCAGATCCATGTGCATATTTTCTGCAAAATGCGCCTGAGGAGCTGTATAGCCCCGCCTTGCGCCTGCAACCGTTTTATTTGTATATACTCTTATAGAATTTAAACTTATGTTCGGGACCTTATAATCTATTCCCAGAAAAAGAGTTGAAAGAAATGGCCCCGGTAACCCCGAACCGCTATATGCGCCCCCATCCATTATACATTTTACCTGCTTGGCGACAAGAGTTCCATCGCGCATAACACCTGTTTTCATATCAAAAATAATGGGATGACTGACTCTGGTGGTTCCAAACTCTTCCTCACGGGAAAGTATAATCTTAACCGGTCGGCCGGTTTTTCTTGAAAGAGCGACACAACAGACATCCAAAGGAAAAAGTTCCGCCTTGCCTCCGAATCCTCCTCCCACTTTGGGTATAATCAGCCTTACCTTTTCTTCAGCAAGACCCAGAACATACGCAAGAATGCTTCTGACATTATAAGGGTTCTGGGTCGAGGTATATAAAGTAACCCGGCCGTCAAGTCCCCAAACACCGATTGAAGAATGAGGCTCCATTGCACAATGCGCCTGATACCTGGTTTCATAACGATGCTCGAATACTCTGTATGATTCCTTGAATCCCTGTTTTACATCTCCAGATTCTGTGAGAACCTGGTTGGATATATTCCTTTCAAACTCATCATGAATGAGCGGAGCGCCAGGCTTTAATGATTCGAACGGATCAAATACTGGCGGCAGTTCTTTATAGTCCACACGGATAAGTTCTAATGCCTCCATTGCCGTATCTTCATTAACAGCTGCTACAGCCGCTACTTCATCTCCTATATAACGCACCTTATCCAGACAAAGAGCAGGTTGGTCCCATATGGGCCGGTTTGAGGCAGCAACACCCATCTTCCTGTCTCCGATATCTTTACTTGTTATAACCGCTTTCACTCCGGAAAGCTTTTGTGCTCTGCTTATGTCTATGTTTAGAACGCGTGCATGAGGGTAGGGGCTTCTTAATATCTTACCGGTTAACATACCGGAAAGTTTCAGGTCATCAGTGTAAATGGCCTTTCCCGTGACCTTTTCCAGAGAATCAACTTTATGTAAAGGCTTGCCCACTACACAATATTCTTTCATTGATTTCTCCCTCAGCTATTATTTATTAATGTCTTTGCAATCTTGCATCTGTTTATTGGTGCTTTTCTCTTGTTTTTCCAGCGCCTTTAATATTTTTTCAGGGGTTAAGGGCAGGTTTTTAATTCTTACACCAATGGCATCATAAATGGCGTTTGCAATAGCAGGAGCAACAGGGGCAAGACTTCCTTCCCCGCATGCTTTGGCGCCAAATGGGCCCAGCTTTTCATTTGGTTCAATCAAAATAATATCCATTTTTGGCATTTCATAAACAGTAGGAAATTTATAATCAATATATGAAGCGTTCATAATTAATCCATTTTCGGTTTTTATATTTTCCATAAGGCTATAACCCAGACCCATGTGAAGTCCCCCTTCCAGTTGGCCTTCCACACCGACCGGGTTGATTGCTGTACCACAGTCCTGGGCGAAACAGAATCTGCTTACTTCAATTTGGCCTGTTTCTTTATCTATCTTAACCTTGGCTGCACCGGCACAAAACACATATGCCGCACAATAATTTCCGAATCCTGTTGCATAGATTTGTCCCAATACTTCCGGTTTCTCATCATGCCGGAAATGCCCCCGACCAATAATTTCCTGCCCATTATGATCTTCCTGGCAAATCCAGATTGCTTGCCTGAAAGTCATTCCTTTTTCAGGTGTTCCCTTGACGTATATACGATTGTCCTTAGCCTCAAGGTCTTTAATGTTTGCTTCAAGTTTTTTGGCTACTGCCTCAAAAAGCTGTTTTTTTGCATCTGCGGCTGCCAGCCTGGATGCATTGCCTGCATGGAATGTAACTCTTTGACCCCATGTTCCGGCATCATAAGGACAAAGATCGGTATCACTAACCATAAACATTATCTTGTCCATGCTGATGCCCAGCTCTTCTGCTGCTATCATGGGAAGTACTGTGCTTGAACCCTGCCCGCAATCCGTAGCTCCGGTGTAAAGGGTGGCAAAACCCTCTTTGTGCAGCTTTATCATTACAGAAGTTGTATAATTCATCGGTGTTATGTCCGGAGCATAACTGCTTCCCGAAACAGAGCCGCCGCCTCCCATTCCGACTCCGACAGCCTCTTTATTCCGTTTGCCGCGTACGTCTTTCCAGCCGATACAGTTTGCTGTTTTTTCTATGGCCTCAGGAAAACCGCAGCTTGTAACCTTTATACCGGTGCTGCTGGTATAATTGGGGCCGATAGCATTTTTCAGACGAAATTCCACAGGATCCATTCCAAGATCTTCTGCGATTTCATCCAGATGTGAACATTCGGCAAAACGCACCTGGGGAGCTGTATAGCCGCGCCTTGCACCTGCAATGGTTTTATTGGTATAGACCCTTAATGCATTCAAACTGAGATTGGGTACCTTATAATCCAGACGCAAAAAGAGAGTGGAAAGAAAAGGGCCTGCTCCACCTGCTCCACCTGCTCCGTAAGCTCCCCCGTCCATTATATTACTGATTTTCTTGGCAAGAATAATTCCGTCTTTTGTAACGCCGGTTTTAATTTCAACAGTTATGGGATGACTGACCCGGCTGGTGCCAAATTCCTCTTCTCTGGTTAATGTTATTTTTACCGGGTAACCGGCTTTTTTTGAAAGCAGGGCACAGCATACATCCATCGGCATGAGTTCAACCTTTCCCCCGAACCCCCCTCCTAAAGCTGGCACAATTACTCTTACCCTGTCTTCGGGAAGGCCCAATACCAATGCCAAAACTGTTCTGATCTGATACGGGGCCTGCGTGGAAGTCCATAAGGTTATCCTGCCATTATTATCCCAACTCCCCAGCGATGTATGTGGTTCCATGGCACAATGGGCATGACAATGACTTTCATACCGGCCCTCATATACCTTATAGGAATCCTTGAAAGCCTGCTTAACATCTCCTGCTTCAAGTAAAACCTGGTTTGAAATATTTTTTTCAAATCCTTCATGAATGATCGGGGCACCAGGTTCCATAGCTTCATACATGTCAAATACCGCAGGCAGCTTTTTGTAATCCACTTTGATAAGTTCAAGAGCCTCCATAGCTGTATCTTCATCAATGGCTGCAACAGCGGCCACTTCATCTCCTATATATCTGACCCTGTCAATACAAAGAGAAGTCTGATCCCATAAAATATCGCGTGTCGCAACAGATGTGCCCATCTTGAGGGAGCCGGTATCCTTGCCGGTAATAACTGCTTTAACTCCGCGAAGTTTTATTGCTTTGGAGGTATCAATATTTAAAATTTCTGCATGAGGTAAAGGGCTTCTTAAAAGCTTGCCGGTAAGCATTCCGGCCATTTTTACGTCATCCGTATAAATAGCCTTACCGGTTACTTTGGAAACGGCATCAGTTCTTGGAGTGGATTTACCTACTATAGAGTAATCTTTCATTTTATACTCCATAAACAAACTAATTTATTTCTATCAGTTATATTATCAATTGCTATAAACCCCATCCACCGCCCAAAGCCCGATGAAGGGTTACACGGTTTTGTAAAATGGTAAGGTCGGATGCAATGATTTCTTCTTCGGCCAAAAATCTGGCCTGTACAGCGTCTAATACCGTCAGATAGTCCACTATCCCCCGGTCATAGCGAAATTCGGCCATTTCCTGGGTTGCCTTTGCCTCATTTAAAAAATCATTCAGCTGCTCTCTTCGCAGGATCTGCTGCTTTCTTATCAACAGGGCGTTTTCAACCTCGGAAAAAGCCGAAAGTACTGTTTTGGCGTAATCGGATACACCTTGCTGATAACGGGCTTTTGCAATATCGTATCCGGCTTTCCGGCTGCCTGCATCAAAAACAGGAGCGGTTATTCCGGAGGCAATGTTCCATAATTCACTGGCCGGTGTAATCAGACTGCTCAGTTCATCGCTGGCATAACCAAAACTTGCGGTTAAACTGATTGCAGGAAACCTGTTGGCTTTTGCTTGTCCCACTCTGGCATTTAAAGCCATAAGTTGGGCTTCTGCAGCCCGGATATCGGGCCTTTGCATAAGCAGACCCGAAGGTAAACCACCGGGAACAGGGGGCAGATGATCAATATAATATTTTGACTTAGTTTTCTGTGAAGTATTTTCCGGATATTTACCGCATAGTATGGCAAGATTGTTTTGGCTTACTTTCAATGCCTGGAGCAAAGTCGGCTGAGCTGATTTAACCTGAGAAAGGCTTCTTCTGGCCTGTCTTACTTCCAAAGCATCGGTAAGACCTGCGGTGTAGCGTTTGTCAACTAAATTTAAACCGGTCTGATAATTATTAATGCGCTGCTCATTTAGCTGTATCTGGCGGTTTAAAGATTCAATTTTAAGATACAGACTAACCACTTCAGCGATAACGCTATGAATAATCGTATCCCTGTTTTCTTCGGCCTGCAAAAGATCAGCCTTAGCCGCTTCATTTGCTCTTGCCAGACGACCCCAGAGATCCAGCTCAAAGGTGGCAGGCATAGACAGGCCATAAGCATTTGTGGTAATGCGTTGTTCAGAAGTTACAAACCCGATGCCACCTTCGGGCAGAGCGGTTGGAGTAGTAGTATCTGTTATTAACTGATTGCGTTTTGCCTGCCCGGCGATATCCACATTCGGAAAACGATTGGCTCCGGTTTGAATCATCCGGCCTTTTTGCTCAAGAATAACGGCAGCCGTTTTTCTTATATCAGGATTGTATTTAAATGCTTCGTCAACAAGATCATTTAATTTCGGATCACCGAATTCGCGCCACCAGAAGTCTTTTGCACCGGACAATGAAGTCAGCTTTTCTTCTTCCTGAATATAGGCTTTTGGTATATTGATTCCAAGTTCCGGTCTTAAGTAGTTTTCGCCCATTTTCATACAGCCCGAAATGAACATAGAAGATATAGTTAAAATATAAAGTACCCAAAATAAAGGCTTCATCAACAAATCTCCCCGGAATTTCCATATAATCCATGCAAAGCAAAGGAAACAATGTGTTCTGTCAGCTGATTAATAAAGGTTTCATTATATTCTTTCCCGGTGATTGTAGTAACAGGAAGCTGCGCAAGGGAAAAATATAAAGACATTGCGATCATGCTGAAAATATTTAACTTTATTTTAATTTCATCCATATTTTCAGGCAGGTATGGTTTTAATTGTTTTATCAATACCTCAAAAAAGGGTGCCATTCCTTCCTTGATAACAATTTCAACGGCTCCGGTAGGATTATTGATTTCTCTGTGCATCATACTATTCAGACTTTCATTGCCTAAATTATTAAGATGCTTTTCTATAAAAACAAGTGTTAAGGTTCTTATAATAGTTTCAAGATTGATTTCAGTCTGTTTTGCAAGGTTGTCTTCGAATCGGGTTTCGATTTCGGCCAAACGGGGAAGAAGTTGATATCGAAACACGTCGAAGTAAAGATTTTTTTTATTGCCGAAATGATAGTTTACAGCTGCAAGGTTGCATTTTGCCGATTGTGTGATTTCTCTGACTGATACACCGTTATAACCTTTTTGGGCAAATAATTTTTCTGCGGTTGCAAGAATGCGTTTTCTTGTTTTGTCTGCCGAATCGTTTGGAGATCTCATTTTTTATCCTTAAAGTACAAAAGAAACAACATGATAGTTATATATATAATGTTATAAGCAGATATTTCAAACAAATGTATAAAACAATTGTTTGAATGTCAAAGTTTTTTTAACCTTCAAAGATAATATTTTTATAGAATGGATTGCCGAACTATCGAATATTTGGTTTTAAGATAGCAAGAAAACCAAGAACTTAGATATTGCACATAGAAGGAAAAAATGGTAAAAATGATTATAACACTATGCGATTGTAATAATGGAGTTTGAAATGAATTTTAAAACTATAGAAGTTGTTTTATCCAGTATATTTCAATATAAACTTTTTGAGATCAATCGTACAGCTGTAACACCTTTATCAATATTTTTGTTTATATTCGTGGTTACAGCATCTTATTTTTTTTCCCGTATATTGCAGAAGGCTTTGCAATTCAAGATACTTCCAAAATTCCGGATTGAGAAGGACACCGAATATACTTTGTCCCGGGTAAGCCACTATCTCATCATGATCATCGGCAGTCTGCTAGCATTCCAATTCATAGGAATTGATCTGAGTAGTCTGGCCGTAATACTTGGGTTGCTTTCTGTTGGAATTGGCTTTGGCTTACAGAATGTCACTTCAAATTTTATTGCAGGTCTTATTCTTCTGTTTGAACGTCCAATCAAGGTCGGTGACCGTGTTACGGTAGGCCAGACGGAAGGAAATGTGATTGCTATAAATATGCGGGCCACAACCGTTAGTTCTCTGGATAATATCTCCATAATCGTCCCGAATTCCGAGTTCATTTCCTCTCAGGTGATAAACTGGTCTCATGGAGATCCGAAAGTTCGTTTAATCGTAGAAGTCGGAGTGTCTTATGGCTCAGATCTGGAAAATGTCATCAGGTCGTTAAGAGAGGTGGCGGATGAAAATGAAAATGTCTTGAAAGATCCGGAACCTGATGTATTGCTGGCAGGTTTTGGAGATTCTTCATGGAATATGAAACTTCGTGTCTGGCTGCAATCTCCTGAAAACTTTTATAAGATACATTCAGATATCAACTGTGAAATCGTACGCAAATTCAGACAATACGGAATAGAGATTCCATTTCCACAAAGGGATCTGCATGTGCGTTCTTCTTTACCGATTCCATTTTACAGCAAAGACAGCAATGCATCCTAAGGAAGATCACTATAAATATTAACAATATGATCGGAAGTGATGGGGTATCTTGGATATATTTTGATGTGAAAAACTGCTAATGGATTGAAAGTACTATTTGCAAAAAAAGAAAAAGGCCCCAGACAATACAGACTGGCAGCCCCCTTCAAATCGAGATTCTTTCGTTTACTGACTTAATATGTGTTTTTCACTAATTCAGTCTAATACCATTCACTAAGTTTTCCCGAGTATGCGCAGTATAAAATAGCTCTTGTTAAAAAGTCAAGAATTATTATGCTAGGCATTTATAATAAACGATCTATAGCGATTGTCATAAAGTTGTTTAGTTTTAAAAAGTAACACTATCAGCCCTGAAATCGGATCATATGTATTAAGTTTTTCATGTTAACAAGCACTTTGTATTTAAGACTTTGACAATAATTATTTGATTTTAAATGGATATTATTATAAAAAAAGACTATTCAGCAAACAGATTTTGTTTCAAGCCGGTAAAATAAAGATTGCTTATATTAATGTTAACAAACCAAAATAAGGATTTATGGAAATCACATTAACTACACCGGCATTACTCTTTCCGGCAATTTCACTTTTGTTAGTGGCATATACGAATCGTTTCAATACTATTGGTGCTCGTATTCGAACTTTACATTCTCAATATAAAGAAAATAAAGATAATATTTTAGTTGGTCAAATCGAAAGTTTGAGAAAGCGGTTATATATAATCAAGAATATGCAGGCATTTGGAGTTGCAAGTCTTTTTTTATGTGTTTTATGCTTGTTTGTTCTTTTTGCAGGCAAATTGCTTATTGGAAAAATAATATTTAGCTTAAGTTTAATTCTTATGATGGTTTCATTAGGGTTATCGTTTCGGGAAATATTACTATCAGTAAACGCATTAAATATTGAGCTAAGCGATATTCAAAAAAAATGAGAACCCAAAATCTATAATTAAAAAGAAGAGGTGAATATGGCTGGTGCATATACTCACATGGCTATAGTGGCGGATGCAATCAAATCATTTGCCGTTGATCAAAAATTCGGGAAAATACTTCGCGAAAATAAAAATTTTCTTACATTCGGCAGTGTGAGTCCGGATATTCCTTACCTGGCGCATCTTGCTTTGGGAGGATTTGGCTGGGCTGATATAATGCACTATCATAAGACAAACGGGATTGTAAAAAAGGCTCTTCATTCATTGAGTGCAGCAAAGACAAAAGGGAAAATATGGAATTATCAAATGGCCTGGCTATTAGGTTTTGTTGGTCATCTTGTAGCAGATGCCACTATTCATCCTATTGTCGAAAGCATTGTCGGGCCATATACTGATAAAGATGTACGTAACAATCACAGGGAATGTGAGATGATTCAGGATGTGATGATTTTCAAAGATGTTATGAATCTTGAATTATCCGCAGCGGAATATTCGGATCTTCTAAAATCATGTATTGATCATTTGTCATTTGATAAAGTGGCTTTTTTTTGGGCTGCTCATGCTGAAGTTAACTGCCCAATGGCAGATAGCTTTTCTGCAAAAAACATTATTGATTCTTATATAAAAGAACTGGACACAGCCGAAGGTGGTAATGCGATTGCAAAAGCTTTCCGGCATTTCGGCTTGGATTATGTTTATCGCACTTACAGTGATATCACAAAGAAATCGCCGGATCTCGTAAATAAATATTATGCAAATATTCAATTGCCAAATGGACTGACAGGCTCATTTCGTAAGGACGGATTTGAATACGCAGTAAAAAATTTAGTAACTATCTGGTCAAAAATAGAGCGTTCACTTTTTTCAACAGAAAATATCGCCAATATTATTCCAAACTGGAATCTTGACACAGGTATTGATCAGGATACCGAAATAAGAACATACTGGAGTTAATATGAAAACCTATCCAAATATTGTAAGAATTATTTTATTGTGTCTTTTCATATCTTCATGCAGTAGTATAGAAATAAATTATGATGAAAAATATCAACCTGTTGGAACAGCTGTTCTAACAGCCAATGATCTTCTGCTTGCTAAGTACTCCAAAGATAGGCCTGAATTCGTACAGGAAAAGGAGTATAAAGACCTTCTAAAGGAAGATTATAAACCGATGTATGATAGACTGGTTCCTTATTCGGTACAAATTAAAAATACTACTAACAGTTTTATAGTCAGCATATCTGATGGTAAGAAATTGATCTTAACCGATTGGTTATGTACGGAAGGACGTATAGATTGTTGGAGTTATAATGGCGAATGCATTCCTGAATCATTAAATGTTGAATGCGATAGATAAAAAGAATTATTATAACAGGAAGAGATAAATCTTCTCCGGTATGTCCTTTCTTATTTCCTTATGCTTCCGATTTAAAATTCAAATGAGTCAATTCCATTGTGCAAAAAAAGCTTGTGAAATGTTCAAAATGGAACCCCAAGAGAGAATTGTAGAACCTGATAAGCTGAAATCAGTCTTAAATCTATTACAACATTAGAATTCTACGAATGAACCGTAGCAGGGTAACCGCATTTAGATTTCATAGACATGTAAAAAACTGGAAAACTCCACTTTTGTCATTCCGGCGAAGGCCGGAAACCAGTAATCCCATTGGATTCTGGATACCGGATCAGGTCCGGCATGACGGTTTGGGTGTTTCACAAAATTATTAAATGACATATTAATTCCAAATGCGGTTACCCTGTGAACCGTAGATTCTGATGTTGTAATTGTCGGCGAAAGGAAATATGTAAGAAAATCCTTATCTGCGTTATCTATGTACACTTTTGGGATTATTTATGCGAGAATCTGCCGGAAGAGTTTTAAATTGTGTTTTTCTATTCATAATAACTCTATGCATCGCTTCAGTTCCTGCTTTTTCGGAAGAACCCGGGGAGCAAGGACATACGCTGGAAGAAATCAGCGTTACCGCCGCACGCCTGGAAAGGCCGACATTGGAGGTGCCCGCCAGCGTGGATATCGTCGATGAAGAGGAGATCAATGACACCCGGATGTTCAACATCAAGGAGGTCCTGGAAGGAATGCCCGGGGTTCTGATCGAATCTCCGAACCAGGGATACGACTCCCGGCTCATTATCCGGGGGTCGGGCCTGAAGGCGAGCTACGGCGTCAGGGATATCATGGTGCTTATGGACGGCGTGCCCATAACGGACCCTGACAGTTTTACAAGGCTGGATTTCATAGACACACAACTGATCAAGCAGGTCGAGGTGGTCAAAGGCCCAAATTCAACTCTTTGGGGAGCCAATGCGGCCGGTGGTGTGATCAATATAATCACTAAGAGCCCTTTTGAGCGGGAGGGAGGGGTTGCGAAACTCAGCGTTGGTGAATTTGATACTATCAATGGCCATCTGTCTTTTTCCGGCAATACAGGAGACAGGCTCTTTTACACAGTCAGTGGCAGCAGGCGGGAAACAGATAACGGCTGGCGAAGGTGGAATGAGTTTGAGACCACACAGGGTTCAGTACAGGCAGCCCTGCTGTTTGATGATGGGTCGACCCTTGAAAATTATTTCGGTTATACTGACGCATCGATTCAGTTGCCTGGCAAACTCGATCAGGACATGTTCAAAGAATACCTGAAGACCGGGGAGGCAAAGGAGACCGAAGGGCCTTGGCAGTATTCCGGCCGATATTCGGAGATCTTTTTCTTCCATTCAAGATGGACCAAACAGACAGGCAGCTTTGAACTGAAGCCGGTTTTCTTTATCAATTCCTGGAATCAGCGCCACCCGGTTACCGGGAGAATCAACCATGCGGATACGAATACTTACGGCATGGACATACAGGCCAATCACTCCCATAAACTTGCAGACAGGTCCGGAATCCTGACCTTCGGTATAACCGGCCGGTTTGACGATCAGAAAACGGATTATTTCAAATACGCACAATTCACTACCGGATTCGGAGGCCGTATCACCGAGGTCATCTCCGATGCCCGTGGCAAACGCATTGAAACTCAGGATAGGAAAACGGATCTTTATGGCATTTATGCCCAGGAATCATTTCAACCCACTGACCGGTGCATCATGGATCTGGGTTTGCGTTACGATGAGGTGAAATTCGACATCACCGGTTCCAGGTCCGAAACCTTTGATTATTCGGCCGGAACTTATATACCGGCCTCTGATCCCGAAGATATCGGTAAATCCTTCAGCGATTTTTCTCCCCGGTTGGGAATCTCCTATAAACTGATTGACGGATTAAACATCTATACCCAGTTTTCCAGAGGCATTCAGACCCCCACCGAGGGTGAGCTTAGTGAGAACCCCGAACTGGACACGGTCAAAATCTATAACTATGAAATCGGCCTGAAAGTTCGCCACCCACGCTGGTCATTGGATACGGCCTTTTACTTTTCCCCGGTGGAAAATGAAGTCGTCCAGGTGATTGGAACCGGCGGTGACACGCAGTATGTGAACTCCGGAAAAACAAGAAAAAAGGGATTTGAATTATCATGTTCCTGGTTTGTTACTCCCGCGCTCAAAGTGGGAGGTGCTTATTCCTATACGGATTACATCTTTGATAAATTTTCCGAACCGGTCAATATGGGTGGAACGGTCATAAATCTGGACCGAAACGGCAACAAGCTGCCATTTGTGCCAGAAAATCAATTCTCTATTTTCGGCTCCTATCGTCATTCGTCCGGTCTTCGATTCCGGATTGAGACCCTTTATTGGGGTTCCTATTATATAGACAATGCCAATTCAGAAAAATACGAGGGTTATGACTTCATCACCAACTCCATGATCGCCTATGAATTCGAATCGTTCGACATAAGCCTCAATGCTCACAACCTGTTCGACGAATACTATGCAATTGAGGTGCAAAAAGATACCCGGGGAATGATTCGATATACGCCCGCTGCTCCCCGGAGTCTTATGCTCCGGTTGACTTACAAATTCTAAAGGATAAGATATGCGATACAAAAAGACCTTGGTCTTTGTCCTTTCCGCCGGGCTTTCGCTTGTTGCCGCCGGGTACAGGTGGGGCGATTCCGGTCATGCCATAGGGCTTATCTCCGAACGTGGAGGCAAGGTCCGGCACCCAACCTATATGGCAGGCGGCAAAAACCGTTATACACAGATTGTAACTGCCACCGTGCTATCTCCCTATCGTGGGGATGCCCGGGTGGTTCTGGAAGGATCCCCACCCATGAAGTATGAGATTCATTCGGCGAAACCGATTGTGGACCTGGGCTTTCGCAAAATAACACGATTTCAAGATAATACTTTCTATGATCTAAAACCTGGAGATCGCATATCACTTTGGCTCATTATGCGTCCCATATCTGGTGAAAACAAATCAGTGGACCCGAACTATGAAACAGACGGTGAAAAATACGCATTGGCATTCTACGACACCATGTCCAGCAAGACCTTATTGCGTATCCCCATAATCTTTAAGGGAAAGGAAGACATGGATGAAACCAGGAACCCACACTGAACCAGGTTTTGTGACCAGGCACCGATTCTGGATTATGCTTCTGTCTCTTTTCCTGTTTTTGCCGCCGCTTTCCTTTGTCTTTCAATTCACGGCAGACAGCAACTTTTGTGGCACATGGTGTCCCAGAATGTTTTTTGTCTGGCGCAACGGTACATTGGCAGGTGCCTATTTTACAGGCTATCTGAGAAGCTATATGGGTGTTATCCTGGTTTTTGGGGCCCTGATATCCACCTTCTTTCTGGGGCGTTACTGGTGCAGCCACATATGCCCGGTGGGCGGGACCATGGAGCTGGGAAGCCGCCTCGTTCCCCGGTTCCTGAAAATCGATTTCTCCAGGATTCCGGCACCGGCCTTCCGGTATGGGTATTTGTCCGTTTACTTTTTAGCGGCGGCATTTGGAATCGGCAGCCTTTGCTGCAGCTACTGCAATTTCGCCACCATACCCCGAATGTTCGGGGCGGCCTTTTCCTCGGCGGATCTTGCCTATTTTTTCAGGACTGCAGGACTCATCAATCTCGGTCTGGTGGTTTTGCTGGGATTTCTGGCAAAGGGGGGTAGGGGATACTGCAATCTGCTCTGCCCCATCGGAGCACTCGATGCTCTTGCAAACCGGCTTGGCCAAAAGGTGGGCAAGAGATTTTCCGTATCTGCGGAAAAATGTAATGGTTGCGGCAAATGCAAGGACGTCTGTCCGGTCTGGGCTGTCCGGATCAATGAGACGGCATGGATCGACCCTCTTTCATGCATGCCTTGCGGTAACTGTTTAACGGCCTGTTCACTGGGCGCCATTACATATGGAAAGGGGGAAAGCGTTCGGAGCTTTGAGTTCCCTGCCCGGCGGGGTCCACACAGCAGTTTTCCATTTATAAGGGTAAAAAGATGAGTACGGATAAACATAAATTGAAAGGCTCGACCAAAAAGAAGCTAAAGGAAAATTGCCTATACGGAGCACTTGGCGCTTCAAGCGGTCTGGCCGGTTTAGCGGCATTGTCTAGGTGCAACGGCGGGAATTGCTCATCATGCTTAGGATGCGCCGGCATTGGTCTGGCTGTTTTGCTTGTTACCGTGGGCCGCGGATGGTTTAAAAAAAAGGAAAAAACAGATGGAAAGATTCACGGGATGGATTAATTATTGTGTGGGTGTGCTTGGAATCCTGGTGGTTACAAAAAAGGCAGGGTGTCAAATTTACTCTTGGGATGCGGCCGATTAAAACTGCCAAGAAGTAAGGACTGACAGTGTTCTGAGTTATGTGCAGGTAATGGTAACATTGACCGGACAAATTATGCCTTAAACAAATGCGGCTATTCTATAGGTTAGAGAAGAATAGCCGCATTTGAATTATCCGGCAGGATCGGTAGGTTTATTATGCATAATTTAATATAAGATAAATATCATCAAGATCATCTGCCGGCAGCGATGAAAAATCATTGTTTCCGCTAGTATCTTTTCTTACCATGACAGTAAATGTTCCTGTGCCGGGAGCGCTTCCTTCAAATACATCGGGTTTGTGGTGTACATTGTTCAAGCTTCCATCTTTTGTTAACGTGCAGTTAATATCAGTCTGTGCCGGAATACCTATGCGCGCCATGTAGTTGCCGCTGTGATTTCCCGAAACTACTATTCCGACACCGGTAAGATCGATATTCTGCATGCGTGCTAAAAACGGGTAATGCCCTTTTGTTATAACACATGAAAGCATCTGTTCTGATCCGGGAGGAGTCGGGTTGAGAAAATTATCCCACTCGGTTGGAAAACAATTTTTCAGTCCAACCAGAAGTGTGCCGCCATCTGAAAGTACAGTATCCAGACTTGTTTTTGCTGCTGTTCCGAGCTGTTCTCCACCATTCTGAGCGGTATAATTGATATGCAAAATAACATCTTCAAGTGTGGAATAGTCAAACTGATTGTGTTCCGGCGGCATTATGATATCCCAGGAACTTATTGCTCCGGCTCCTTCAAAGGGAAGAAAACGATCATCATCAAACTTTAAAGAAAAGAGGCCGTTGTCATACTCACCATGACTGGTTGCAATTGTTTCACTAAAACCCTTCTGTACGATAAAGCGGGTGTCTTCATCACCGTCTTTATTATATCCTGAACCGGCAAGATTGCTGATTCGCACCTCGCTTGAATTAAGGGCCAGGCTGCAATTAAGATTAGTAAACCTGTCTGCCTCACATAGTATGCTTACCGATACGGATTTGATTCTGCGGCGGTAGTGGCCCGGATAGTCAAGATTATACATCCACTCATCAAGATCAAAAGTACAACGTCCGGTTGTTGCAAGTTCCAGCAGTTTATCCGGCGCCAGACGCGCAAGTGATGCATGCTTTGTAAGTTCAAGCTCACGTTTGTGCAGATCCAGATATGAAGCTTCCATTCTGCGGATATCATAGGTCAGGCGGTCGGCTGCAAGCAGACCTTTTTTGAGACTGTCCCAGTAACCGAATTGAATAAAGCTTGAGTCATTCAGGCCGAGTTCGCGCCGGTAACTCTTTTCGGCACGTTTTGCCATATCATAGGCAAGCTGGTATGCCTGAAAATATACTGTTGAAATTTGTGTGATCATCCACTGGTAAAGCTGGCTGTTTGTATACTTATACTTAAGATACTCATATTCTCCCTGCTTTATTTCAAGCTCCTTCTCAAAATTTTCAAGCTCTTTTTCAGCAATCTCTTTAAGTATTTCTTTTCCCAGTTTCTGATTTTCCAGGTTTGCTATTTCTTTTTCTTCTTCTGAGATCTTTGCTGCACGTTCTGCCTTGGTGCGTTCTCCGGCTGCCTCGGACTTTAAAGAATCCTGACGCCATTTGCAAAGCTCTGCGGCTGCATCAAGAGCCTTTCCTGCATATTCAAAACCTTTCCTGACATTGGAACCTCCACCCTTCACAGTTGATTTAGGGGTTCCTCCTGCACCGTTTGCTCCGGCATCTACATCGGGTATTGCAGATGCTATCATAGCTCCGACACTTGATACTTTACTTAATATTTTGAATACATCTGCTGCTGTTGACCAGTCGCCCGCTTTTTCCTCGGCATCAAGCGGTTCACTCAGACTCTTAATATGTTCAATCCTTATATCGCCGGCATCCTTGCGCCGTTCAAGAGACAGGATGGCATACTTGATTTCATCGATCTTAAGTTTTTTTATACTTCTCATGGCCTCAAGCAGGGTTGCTTCATTTGACGAGCGCAATACGGCAAGATCTTCAGCGTCTTTTTTCTCCAGAGCTTTTAATAACTGCTCGCCAAGGCTTTTGACATCGCGGCAAAAGTCTATGGCTTTTGCCGAAAGTATTTTAAACCGGTAAGCCTGGGCCGGTGCATTAAGATCATTTAATACAGAAGCCATGTCAAGCCCGGCAGCAGCAGCTTTTACCAGCAAAGCAGGGTCGATGGGCGGCTCAAAAAGCGGAAGCTGACGCTTTAGTCCTTCTATATTAAGGCCGTGACGTATTTTAAATAAACGGTCAGCGACTGTATCCCAATAGCCAAGCAGTTTGTCATTATGCGGCAACCCGTAATATGATATTTTAAGAGAAGGAATTTCTTCCTGCATAGATAAGCCGGATTGAGTGTACTTGATAGGCAATCCCAGAGTATTTTCAACATTGATTTCAACTTTGGTGTTACTTAAAATATCAAGCTTATCTATACTTTCCAATTCGTTGTAAGTTCTTTCTTCACGGTTAATCGCAGGAACTATGGTTGGTTTCGGGCCGAGCAGTTCATGCGCCAGTACATAAAGCAGTGTTGCTTCATTTATCGATTCCATGGTGTCTCGTCTGAATAATTGATCGCCCCAGGCAATAAGATTATCTATATATTTCATTACTACCGTCCTTTGATATGCCACAGTCCGGTATTCTGCAATAAGGTGGGGTTTAAACGGGTTGTTTTTCCATTCGGTCAATTGTTCCTTAAATTCATCTATATGTTCGATAATGTTTTCTATGCGCTGTTTGCGATATTCGTCATCACTTGTTTCATAAAATGGTTTGGTAATCCAGAAACGCTGGGGTGTAGGCAGCATTTGCGTGTTTGTCGGATCAAAGATATAATGGAACCATTGCATCGCTTCCTCAAAGCGCTGGTTCTGGCTGAGCCTGCAGGCTATCATCAGCGGTGCGTGGAAAAAAAGTTCCCAGTTATAAATTGAGTAGGCTCCGCTTCGTGAAAAATCAAGATTTTCCTTTTCTGCAGTATTATAGCTTAAAGCCAGGACAGGACTATAGGTAGTACTAAAACTGAAATCGGATCTATGGGAATAACTTTGCGGATAGAGTTGCAGGTTGCGTCTGAAAAGGCCTTTTACGCCGTCACGATTAATTTCCTGCTGAAATACTTCGGAGAAGGGGTGATAGAAGGGAAGAGCATTATAAATCCCGTCATCACCGCTGAAAAAATAGTTCCAGAAATTTTCCACATTATTTTGCAGAAAAAAGAATGAGCGCTGTTTGTCCTGATACAAAAGAGGCCTGATTCTACCGTTAACCGGAGTAAGTCCCTGCTGGCAAAGAATTGCTTCAAAAGGACTTTTGGCACCGGTTAGAAGTGTTTTTGTGCCTTTATTGGGACCGAACACATTCAATTTGCTGCTGTTGACATCATGAACCTGGTTGTTGGACAAGCGGGTATAATTATAATGCATACCTGAAGGAAGCGCCAGTTGTGCGGATATAACGGTTAGCTGGGATATATCCGCACCTTGTTCGCCGAAGTTTTCTTTTACATACTGGTAGGACGAGATGCTTTTTATATCGCTGTATTCCGGGCTGAAATAATAGCCGGGTATGCCTCGCAGCAGAACCTCCTTTACTGCGCCATTAAATACATAACTTGATGAGTGCCAGGGACGCAGTTTCTGGTTGAAATGCACCTTGGTAAGGCGTTCCTGTGAATGTTTAAACTGGTCATAAAATGTATTTTCGTTAAATTCCTTTGATGTGGAGATGTAAATATCCAGATATAAAGAATTGTCGGAAGACTTATAGCGTGGTTTAAGATTATACGAAAAGGTTGGCCTTTCCCATGGATGGATCAGTTTCTTTTTGGAGATTTTTTTGGTATCCCAGCCATCCGGCTGACGGACACACCAGGCAAGTTCTATTTCAAGCATTTTGGCCGGTTCCGGGTTCTGTACCGGTTCGTCAGTTTGTTTTACAGGAGGCAATTTTTTAAGCTTTATCGGCTTTTCATGGAAAATAAGCCAGAAGAGGTGCAGCTTGCGGTTATAAACCCAGGGCACAACATGATCGGACTGTATATCGTTTTCAATCTTTTCCCATGGCGACCAGCGCGAATAATAAAGATCGTAGTTGCGATAGTAGAATATAGCAGGAATGCTGTCGGTGCGGGCTATTACATGAAGCAGATTCGTAGTTTGGTCTTTTTCATGGAAAATACTGCATACTTCAAGACGTGATACTTCTTCCAGTTTAAGAATATATCGCTGTAAAGCAGCTTCAACATTATTGTTGGTTATTTCGGCGGATAGAATATCACTTTCAAGTTCTTCGAAAAACGGCGATTTAGTAGTACGTAATTCAGGCTCTATCCAGTTTTCAGGAAAGAGAAATACTTTTCTGTTTGCTTCCCATACACGGTAGTTTTTCATCCATTTCCACTGATCCCAGTTGTTTTCCTTATCCGGATCAGGAAGCGCCACTTCCACTTTACGGCTTTCAAGATTCAAAAAACATCGCTGAACAAAGAGCTGAGTGGAAAGAATTGCCTGCTTGATTCTTGATGTAAGCTGATCCGAACACATCTCAACATCTATAAGAAACCAGCTGTAAAGGTCATTGGCTGATGTCCAGTACTCGGTATTGGGAATTTTCTTGCCGTAAACCGTAATCTCAGGCGATTTTTCACGTTGCGATCTTTCAACCAGATATGCCACAAGAGCTTCACGTTTCTTTTCGCGAAGCGTATCCATAATCGGTTTAAGAATTTTAAGCCACTGTTCCCGGTTGTATTTTGCCTGGGCAATATCGCGTGCCATTCGTGCTTTTTCCTGCTCCTTATCATCAGGGTCACGTTTTGCCAGAGTAAAAAAAGACTGGAAATCAGCGCCGGTTATGTTTTTCTGGCGGTGACATTCTAAAAACCATTCATAGGTTTCAGGCAAACAGTAATCAAGCAGGGAATGATTTAAGAGTTGATGATCATTTAAATCCCAGGCTGTAAGTTTGCACAGTTCTTCATTTATTGCCGCAGCTGAGGGAGAAGGAGCTGCCGCTTTTTCAAGAACCTTGAAAAAGGAAGTATTTTCAGGCTCGGGAAAGTTGCGCTTAAATTTAATAAAACGCCATGTTTGCAGCCACTTATCCATTGGCACAGAACTTTGGGATTCTTCGATGGGAAAAAGGTTGAAATCAATCGTATTTACTAAAGATGAATTTACAACAAACCATGCCAGTTCATCCGTATTGCATTTAAGGCATTTTGCAGCAAGAGAGGTTTTGTGGAGAAGGTGTAATGAAGCAAATATATCCGGCAGGTTTGCCGGTGTCAGTTCATAGATATACTTGTTCTTGTTATCACGCACATGAAGCTTCTCATCCTGAAGTATGGTAAGCAAAGTATTGGTTTGGCCGGGAAGGTGAAGGCTGTAAAGCAAAACATCCGCCTGGTTGCTTTCCAGACTAAATACAATTGCAACAAATTCCTTGATGCTTGTCCGGTTCAGGTAATTGAGCAGTTCGCTCATTACATAACTGCGGCGTTGCTGCAACTGTGCCGGTGTCGGAACTAAAGTATAGTTAAGATTATTTATTGCATCCGTTATATCCGATACAAATATCGAGAAATTAGCAGTAATAAAATCCGATATTTCTGATTGTGAGGCCGACCAAGTGCCTGCTATAAGCTGCATTGCGGTATTAAGTTTCAAAGCATCCTCAAAAGGACTCAACATTTCAAGCAACATTTTGATACTGTCATCACCGGCCTTTTCACATGCTATGATTTTGTCACGCAAACCGGCAAGAGACTCTCTTAACGTCTGAGCTTTTTGAATATAAACAGTATCGCGCCACCCGGCAGATGATTTTTTTGCCAGGGTAAGCAGGTATTCAAGCTGTACCAATGTTGCGCCTGATTCTTTCAAAAATTGTTTTTTGTTTATAATCTTTATAAGCGTATCAAGCGAATCAAAGGGATTTGTGATACCGGCAAGATTGCAGAAAAGAAATAAATCGCTAAGTTTTAACTTAAGCTTTCTTTTAAGGGTAATATATCTGAATAGCAGGGAAAGGGTTGCCCGTGTAAGTTTATTGTCTGTTAAAGGCAGCAAAAGATCCAGCTCTTCATTGCTGCATGAAAGTGATGTGAGTATATGGGACCGGTAGGCCTCAATATCTTTTGTTGTTGTTGCGGCAGTAAGCAGTATTGAAAAATCATTATATATCTGGGCGTCTATTGAGCCGCTTAAAAAAAGATTTTCAAAAAGATTTTTTTCTTTTTTATCCGATGATGAAGGTATTGCACGCATGACGGTATTTATCGGCCCTGTTAATGCGGCACACTCTTCAACCCCTAACTTTAAAGTATTACGGACCTCTTCAAACTCTTTTAGCTTTATAAGAAAATTATTATTTAACAATCCGTCGCCGATATCAGGATTTATAATAAGGAAATCCAGCTCCCACATATCAAGCCCTGATTTTTTCCATAAACGTAAAAAGCGGTTTATTTTATCCAGTTGAGCTAAAGAAATATTTTCTACTGTCTGAATGTCAAGATCGCAATTATCTATAGGACAGAGGATATAACTTTTTGGAGTCTGACCGTTGACAAATTCACATTGGAGCAGTTTAAGCAGTTGGTGGTAGTTCAGTCCCGACTTTTGCAAAAACACGGAAACAGGGATTTTGCTCCCAAGAGCCTGATTGCTCCAGTACCTTTTCTGCCAGTAGTTTGTGGCACGTTTTGTGATAATAACCTTTTGCTCCTGGTCTGATATGCCGAAGTATTCTGACGCGATGTTGCATTTATTGACTTTTGTAACGGCAGCGTTTGTATTTATCAGAAATGTTTTCATGAGGTGATGGCGGGGTATGCCAAGGTGAGTAAGAAACATTCTGGTTTCTTCCTGCCACAGGTTGAAATGTGCGAAAAGCGGATAATCTGTCAGTTTTAATTTTTCATAAGCACCGGCCTCAATATATTCAGGTTCTGCAAGAAGATCCTGTGATGGCCATGTTGATTGGAAGGTAAGTGATCCGTCACCGTCTATTACGCGGTTTTCAAGTATTTCACAAACCAGATCTATATATGGAAGAGCGGTATTTGTATTAGTACAGTTAAGCTTGATATTGCCAAGATCCGGCCTGCGTTCAAATAAGATATCTTTTACCTTTTTGTTTGCGACTTTGGAATTTTTCCGGTCAAGGAAATGAAACAGATCCGTAAGATAGGCTGAAGGCCCGAGTACGGATTCACAATGACGTACTTCGCGTATATCCATAGGGCCGAAAAGTGTTTCCAGATCAGGATAGTCTTTTAATAATTCTTTAATTTCTTTAGGAGAATACGTCCTTGATAAAATGCAGCCGGGATTGATCCGCTGAAGGCCAAGACGGAATTTGCCTATTGCCGCCATTACCGAAGCATACTGGTTTTCACAAACCATGTATATTTGTGCTGCCGCATCTCCATTAACATTTTTATTCTTCATGGTGCTTATAAATGAATCTTTGCCTTCCAGATAAACCTGTGCTGAGCTGTAGTATCCTGATTCCAGCAATGCAAGGCCTGCCTGAGCAGATGGCGCTATGCGATGTATTCTCTGCAAAGCCTTTGTTGCGGCGACTTCGTGTTCGGAAAACCCGGAGCCTGTGCTTGTAAAAAGTATGTTGCAGGAGTCTTTTTTAAGATCAAAATCCTGCTTTGCTTCTATGGCCGAAAGAATTGTGTTTACAGAACCAAGAGCATGTTTGCTGCTGCGATCAACTTCTGAAATAAATGATATGGACGGAAAAAGCTGCTCCGCCTTTTCTTTAAGCAAAGCCGCATAGGCCTGTTTTCTTGAAGAGGTGTTTTGACCCTTTACCCACGATGGAATTTTATTGCCGTTTTGGGTAATTAATGTAACCCAGTCGTTTTCAGTAAGTTTGGCAAAATCGCTTACAGCTTTAAACTGAGCGGCTCCCATGGTATTTTTCAAAAACGTGATCATGCTTTCAAATGTTGAGGTGATATAGCCAAGGTCGGTAGTTATACGCAAATCCTTAATCTCAGCATTGTTAAGACCGGCACCGCTTTTTAATGATTGCCAGAAACCTGAAGATAATCCTTTGGCCTTGCTAAAACATGTTGCAACAGCTTTATATTTATCACTGGTAGTGATAATTGATGCATCGAGCAGTGTTTTTAGTGAACCATTACCGTCAAGCATAGGTTTTTCAAGAACCAAGTTTGTTTTAAGCCCGGATAAAGCATTAAGAATCAGGGGAAGATCTTTTGCTATATGTCTTGAAACAAAGTTTTGCTTTAATGCGCCTGTCAGAATATCTTCCTGAATTTCTTTATCAAGAAAAGCAACGCCGTCTGAGCAGCGATCGACAAGCATACTGATCCATGTGTCCCATTCTTCCGGATGATCAGGCAGCAAATCGCCCGGAATATTATGAGGCTGGTTTTGCCGTATGAATGCATAAAATACTTCAGGGCAGAGATATTGCAGATTAATATATTGTGCTGTTCTGACTGCAAGGGTCATTTTCATTATATCTTCTGAGGCAAGCCCTGTTTCTTTTCTCAGATAAGATATATCCTTGTGCTTATCGCTTTCTTCAATTTCCGCAATTGAAGATTCGGAGCCAAGCGCCTTATTCAACAGTTTTTCCAATACTAAAAAGTCGGAATTGCCCTTATAGGGCGCTTCACCTTCAGTAAAATTTGCCCACAATACTTTGCCTGTGACATGAAAGGATTTTTCTTTTATTACAGAATTATTTGAGTCAAGAACGCGTACCAGCAACTGAAAATTCTCTTTGGGCTTTCCGGTTAACGGGTTGACTGGCGGTAAATACTGCAGATCATAGAAGCCGTTTTCCAGTGTTTTGCGCTCTGCAAGAAGTACGTTATCTCTTCTCTTTATTTCAAAAACCTGAACGGTAGTAAGTTTGATCCCTTCCCACAGCTCGTTTCTCACAGAGCCCCTGATACGGTATTTATCCTTGCAACTTACCATGTGGCTGTTAGCATTTATCAGGCTGTTGATTTTCTGTGCCGTTTTAAAACCCACATTACCGCTTATTGGAAGCCCGTTTGCAGTTTGAAATGCAATAACCGCTTTGCGGGTCGTTCTTCCGTAAGTTTGCAAGTCCGCTTCTTTTTTATTTATATCATGGCCGATCCATGCAAGTGCTCTTTGAAGATCTGCTACCTTGGATTTTTGCATGTTAAGACGCACTGGGTAGCGTACTTTCATAAGCCGCTCAGTCCGGGGAACTTTAAGTTTTATAAATGGTTTTACACGGCTTGCAGCAACAGATTCCAGCCTTTCAAGAGTCTCTTTGTTTAAAATACCGGTTTCCTGCAAATTATATTTTTTCTGGAATTCGAGCAAGGCATTACCGGTTTGACGGCCTTGCTGCCGAACTTTCATATCTTCGGAAAGATCTAATTCCAGCTTTGCGATGCGTGCTGCTTTTATGAGATTGCGATGCAAATTTGCCGTTTGTGTTTTTGACGAGAAGTGTTTTTCTATTGTTTTCTGATTTAATGCAGTAATGGTGGTTTCGTTCAGGCTTGCAGTCTGGGGAAGGGCGATAATCTTTTTTACTTCTTTTATCGCATCGGTTGTGCGCGTGCCCAGGGTCCGCGTTTTTATATCATCGGTGTTTTCATCTAAAGTGCCGCCTAAATAAATAAGGATATCTTGTAATCTTTTAACATCTTTTTGTTTTGTTTTGTCAAAAGTTTCGGGAAGCAATTTCATTGCTTATCTCTCCTTTTTATGGGGGATATTTTAATGGCTATTGTTCTTTGCGCTTTTTGTAAAACCTCTTATTATATATTATTTTGGATATCATAATTAGCTGATTTGTCAACGTGTTAATACTCATATATGCCTTTTTTACTGCTTTTACCAACTCTTCCCGCCTTTTCGTAGTTTTTTATCCAAACAGGCGGTTTAAAACGGGAGCCTAATTCATCTGACATATGTTCACATACATGCACTATTAAAGGTATCGCATCCAGATTATCAACTAATTCAAAGGGCCCATTGGGATGGCCCAGCCCCAGTTTCAAGCCGGTATCAATATCGTGTGGCGTGCCTACTCCTTCTTCTACAATTCTGCATGCCTCTATAAACAGCGCATTAAGCAGCCTGTTTACAATAAAACCCGGGCTGTCTTTTGAAACAATTGTTGTTTTATTCAAAAGCGTGGCAAGGTCTTTGACCTTTTCTGCCGTTTCATCCGAAGTCTCGATACCTCTTACTATTTCAACTAGTTTCATTACAGGTACGGGGTTGAAAAAATGCATTCCGGCAACAAACTCCGGCCTTTTGGTTGCTGATGCAATAGCAGATATTGAAAGTGAAGATGTATTTGTAAGTAAAAGCGCTTCGCTGGAAATTACACAGTTATCCATTTGTCCGAAAAGTTTTTTCTTAAGGTCAATATCTTCAAATACAGCCTCTATTACTACATCGGCATTTGAAATATCATCAAAGTTTGTGCTTTGCCTTATTTTTTCCAGAATAACTTCTTTTTGACCTTTTTCAAATTTGCCCTTATCAACCATTTGATTAAGATTGTTCTGTATTTTCTCCAAACCGGTTTTCAGATTATTTTCCGAAATATCAATGGCTGTAACATTAAAGCCTTGCTGAGCAAATGCCTGAACAATACTCATTCCCACTTTGCCTGCACCAATAACGTACAAATTGATATCTTTTGTGATCTCCACCCGATTACTCCTTAAATGTTAGTTTGTGTTCTGTCCGGTAAAAATACCAACAAATTATTATTATTAAAACCATATATGAACGAATGACACAATTAGAAATGTCAGAGTAGTATTAATTGAAACGATTATGAAATAATATGCCATGAAAGTATCGGAAAGCAAAGTTGATTTATTAGGATCAGCAAGACGGGAGAGTATTAATGTTAATAAAAAAGGCAGGATCATTTCTGACCCTGCCTTTTATTTAATCATTATAACTTATAAATTCAATTTTATTTCTTTATCTTCCTGCTTATTCCAGCAACGCCAAACAGGCCAATACCCAAGAGTAACATAGTCATGGGTTCGGGAACTTGTGGTGGTGTTTCGCCAAACTCACCAATATGACTGAGTTTCCCCATATTCTTAATTGTAATATTCTCATCTACTGAAAGATTAATAACCGCCCAGTCAAAGCTAACAACGTTTTCGTATAGGAAGTGAGTATATATGGGGTCCTTATCACCTGCACCAACTTTAATAAAATAATACGCAGGTTTAGTCGTTACAAAGTCAAAGGCTAAGATACTATTCTCACCATCTACTTTTTGCCAGCCCGCGCCTTCAGGAGTGTTAGTTTTAGTCATATCGCTAATAGTGAATGTTGTGCCAAGCACTTCATTAACCCAATTGACTTCAGTCTGGTCACCACTATTAGCAAGAACAGTATAAGCTCTCAAAGTATCCACACCCCCGACATTAATTGGCCCAATCGAGTAAGCCCAAGACGAACCGGAGAATACCAGTAAAACACAAAAAACCATTAATATCTGCAAATATTTTTTCATCCTGATTCCCTGCCTTTCCCACAATCCCACATTAGTGGATTTATAATATACTGTTTAGACATTATTTATATTTTATGTCTGTACTAATCTTCTTGTAAATATATAGAAGCAAATATTAGACCATATTAATAATAGTTCGAATTTGTTATTAAATTTATATTAAGGGTAAAGATACTTTGTCAATATTGTAAAGAAAACCGACACATTGACAAGCTATATATTCTAAAAAAAGCCTATAAACAATTATTAATACAGTGTGTTACAAACACTTTAGCAATATGTAAAATAATTCGTCGTTTTGATTACTATTCAGCTGAAAACAGAATGAATCCGGATTTTATTTAGTTATTTTTCATTAGCACCTTCGACCAGACTAAAATAATTAGATAAAGCTCTTGGCAAGGTTTTATAATTCTAAAAACAATCATCCATACAATCAAGGAGTTGTATAGGAGTTGGTGACACTAAAGCATTGCTTTCTGAAAATTACTAGAAAATTTATTTAATCGGTTCCTCAGATCGACAATGAAAACTCAGGTTCATACAAACTGTAAAGAAAACCGACAGTCCTGACTTGTAATTTGAGGAGCACCACTTAAGAGCCAGGACTCAGTGGTTCCGGGACAAAAGTGGAATGCAAAATTATGTGGTCGATAGAGCCAGTTTCAAAACGTACTCCAGGGTAACCGCATTTAGATTTCATGGTCATGTAAAAAGCTGGAAAACTCCACTTTTGTCATTCCGGCGAAGGCCGGAAACCAGTAATTCCATTGGGTTCTGGATACCCCCGGCTTACAACCTGCCGGGGCAGGCTTATCAAGTCCGGCATGACGGTTTAGGTGTTTCACAAAATTATTAAATGGCATATTAATTCCAAATGCGGTTACCCTGAAACGTATTCAATTTGATGTTGATATATATAGAATTTATGTATATAGATTATACAATACATTACATTAATAAAATTAAGTATGCGAATTATTGATCACAACCTAAAAGGATCATTAATGAAAGAAATTAAAAGGTTTCTTAATGAGCAGACCGGGGTAACCTCTATCGAGTATGCCCTGATAGCTGCTCTGATAGCTGTGGTTATAGCGGGGGCGGTTGGGCTTTTAGGGGTAAAGGTTCAGGGACTTTATCAGAGTGTTTTAGATGCATTTCCATAAGAATGTAATCGCATTGTAAGGCCCTAAAGTCAGGTGTTCACAAGCCATAAAAATCTATAATGCTGAGCCAGTTTTAAAACGTCCCATTTTGGCCGATCTCTGCGTTGGGCAAAAATTTTCATCCTCGAAATACTCCATGTATTCCTGCGGTTAAAATTTTCACCCGCCTTGACCTTGACCAAACTGAAACGTTTTAAAAGTGGCTCTGTTGTTTGCGGCATAAAATTGCTGACAAAGTATTCATTCACAATTATGGGATGTTAGAAGGGGGGCTTTGGGCGGATGAAGCCCGAATCGTCTGCTTTGCTTCTTTTATTTTCTGATGAGCTTTGACGAAAAACCCGGGTTTTAACTCTATGGCTTTATCAAAGGCCTGGATGGCTTTTTCAGGTTGTCCCTTATAGAGAAGAAGACATCCCAGATTGTAGTAAGCATTTGCTTCATCTCCTCCCTTTTTGAAGGCCTCCAGTGCTTCAGCGTATTTTCCCATATGGCCAAGTACCATAGCCATGTTATTGTAAACCTTTGGGTTGGCAGTTCCCAGTCTTATTGCTTCCGAAAATGCAAGCTCAGCCTTTTCCTTATCACCTTGCAATGCTAAAGATATTCCAAGGTTATTGTAAAGAAATCCTATCTCAGGCTGGATTGAAATGGCTGCTTTATAACTGGCTATCGCTTTCTCATATTCATTCTGCCGATCGTAGATAATTCCCAGAAAGTTATAAGATTGCCATAGCGAAGGATTTAATTGAACCGCTTTTTGAAAATTTACCTTGGCGTTTTCATAGTCGTGGTTCAGCAAACAAACCCGGCCCAAGCCTTCATAAGCCATTGCATACTTGGCATCAACATTGATTATTGTCTGGAATTCGCTCCCGGCTTCTTTATTTAAGCCCTTCACAAGGAACAGTTGCCCTGTCTTATAACGTACACGCAGTCGATTGGGATCCATTGACAGGGATTTGGTATATTGGATAAAGGCTAAATCATACTTTCCCTGTTGGTAATACCGGTCTCCCAGCTTTTCATATCCGTCTGCATTCAGTTCAGGAATTTTTTGAGCCGCTTTTTCTTCAGCAGCCATTTCTGCTTTTTGTTTTTCCAGCATCCGGCTGTGTTCATTTGCCGTAAGAAGGTTTTTCCGGATAGACGGGGATGAGGCGCACCCCAATAAAAAGATCACAATAAAAGGTACAATAAATGTTTTAATAAATAAATTCCTCAATAAAAAATTATCAGACATGATTTACATGATTAACATGATTATTTTCAGGACCGCTCCGGGAGAGCGGCCATAAACTCTATCCTAATATTTTTCCCTTTGTTTTTCTTGCCGCAGGCAACATCCTGTCGATCCTGTTAATCCTGTCTAAAACACTCTGTGAATTGCAGTTACTGTTTTTCTTTTGCTGTACGATATTTGCGTTTGACGTCAACGCCAGTTGAACCAAAATTGATCAGCAGGCCAACTTCAATTTCTGTTGCCACCAGATAATTCACCAACTGTGCTTCATGAATCTTTCCGAGCCGTTCCACGGACTTTAACTCGACAATCAGCTCATCTTCTATGAGCAAATCTGCAAAAAAATTGCCGACGACCTGGCCTCTATAGTGTACCTTTAAGGGACTTTCCTGCTGTACTTCCAGGCCTGAGGTTTCAATTTCGATGACCATCGCTTTTCGATAGACGCTTTCTAAAAAACCAAATCCCAGTTTGTTGTAAACCTGGTAAGCGCAACCGATCACTTTATGCGTCAAGTCATCTTTGTCCAATAGATTATCCCCTTCGCCACAACAAAAACTTATCAGACATGATTTACATGATTAACATGATTATTTTTCCCTTTGTTTTTTATTGCCGCAGGCAACATCCTGTCGATCCTGTTAATCCTGTCTAAAAAAACCTCTGTCATATTTTACTGAGCTTCTTGACTGATGGAATGTCTTTGCCGATAATTATTTTAACATTGGTTTGGGGCCGGTCAAAGCTCGTTTCCTGTTTTATGTTTTGTGATCCGGGTATTTGGCCTGCCAGTCGGAAGGCTGCCTCACGATATCCTTTTTGATAATAGATTGTTGTGGCGCGGTGGTTAAAATGATCGGCATTTGTGATGTAGCTTACGGTAAGTCCTCTGTCATGCAAATAATTAGAAAGTTGGCGGGCTGCGCCGTTTACTCCATTGCCATTGGAAACTTCAATGCCCGTGCTTTTGTCGGAAACCGGTGTATTCTCAACCGAGAGACTATTCCCATTATCAGCAACTTGAATTATCAGGTTTGAAGGCTTCTTTAAAGAATGTTTTTCCATGGCTGATGATAAATGGGTGTCTGTAGCTTGAAATAACCGCGCCAGGGTATCTGTTGTCCTGGAAGCAAGCTTTGCACGGTCAAAAGAAGGGTCAAGCTTTAAGGCTTCCGAATAATGATCTTTGGCGGCCCGAAACTTTCCCTGCCGATAATAAATCTGAGCTATGTTAAAGTTTGCCTGCGATTCATTCCCAGCCAGCTTAAACTCATCCAGGGCTATATCCATCCGGTCTGCAGAGGCAAAGGCCAGCCCCAGGTTATTGTGAAAACCTGCTTTTTTGGGATTCAGAGCGATGGCTTTTTGCAGAACGGGAATCGCCTCGTCAATACGTCCCTGAAGAAAGTAAGAATATCCAAGATTGTTCTGAATATAGTCCAGATTTGGGTTCAATTGTAAAGCTCTTTGATACGAAGCTTGGGCGTTAGAGTAATCTTTCAATCGGTCGTATGAAACACCCATTGCATTAAGAGCTTTGACATGTTTTGAATCGATAAGAATAACTTTCTTGAATTCTTCCAAAGCCTTTTTATGTTCACCTCTCTCCTGATAATAACAAGCAAGAAGGTAGTGGGAATCCGGGTTCCCCTGAACCGGCCGAACACTGTAAATAAAACGGCTTATCAAGTTATGGAGTTTGGGGCCTGATTCATTAATTGTTGAACAACCGGTTATTAAGACAAGAGCGAAAATTCCGGTTATGGCAAGGGCGGTACCTTTTTTTATTTTACTTTTCATTTTGAATTCTCACGTTTATTCATTATTTGTCCAGAGCGGGCAGCATGACCCTGATTATGCGGATGGCAGCCGGTCCCATTATGACAATAAAGAGCGAAGGGAAGATGAAGAAAATCAATGGGAACAAAAGTTTTGTCGGCATCTTTGCTGCTATCTCCTCGGCCCTTTGGAATCTTTTAACCCGCATGGCATCGGAATGAACCCGCAAGGTTTGTGCTATACTGGTGCCAAAACGATCTGTCTGGATAAGCAGAGAGACCAATATATCCACTTCTTCCAGGTCCGTGCGCATTGCCAGACCTTTAAGAGCATCCCGCCGCTGTTTGCCTGCCCGCATTTCCAGATTCATAAAATTGAATTCGTCGCTCACAGTTTTGTTGTGCATTTTCATTTCTTCGCCAACCTTAAGAATGGTTGCATCAAGCCCGATGCCCGCTTCTGAGCATACAACCATAAGATCGAGAGCATCCGGAAGGCCAAGAAACATCTCTTCTTTCCTCCGGGCTGTCCTGATTTTCAGCCACAGGTCAGGAAGGTAGAGACCTGTGGCCGCACTCAGAATGCTTAATATCAGGAAGATAGAAGATGACATGGTAGGAATTGAAATAATCTTGATCAGTACAAAGAGGCAGAGAAAAAGTACGGCGAGCAGCATTTTCACGCCAAAGAAAATGAGTGCGGCATTTTCTTGTCTGATTCCTGCTTTAAGGAACATATTCCGGTGATAAGAAGGTTTCTCTTCCCCGGTCGGCTTCACAAAGCGGCCCAAAAAGTCCAGAATCTTAAGCCAATTACCTTTTATCGCCGGGATAAACTTATCTTGTAACATTTCCGGGAAATAGCCCTCGGGTTCTCTTATCCTCTTTGTTAAATCACTTCTCTCTTTATAAAAGACCACCACAAGGTATGCGCCAAAAATAAGCATTGCCACCCCGACAAACGTCAAAACAGCTATAATAAGTAATTGATCCATCCCTGGCTCCTATATCTTAATGACTGTAATCTTTTTCGTGATAAGTGCACCCAGGATCATCATAGTTATCCCAAGTCCGATCATGATATGGCCTATGGGGTCTTGAATCAGCAGCAGCATATAATCCGGGTTCAGATAGGTAATCGCCAGAGCAATCAGGAAGGGCAGGGCAAGCAAAATGGTAGCTGAAAGTTTTCCTTCTGCTGCAAGAACCTTGATCTTTCCTTGCAGTTTGAACCGTTCCCGTATAAGACGACATATATTTTCGAGAGTCTCGGCGAGATTTCCACCGCTTTCCCTCTGGAGGTTGATTGCCACTACGAAAAACCTTAAGTCAGGACACTCTATGCGGTGGGATAAATTTTTCAGCGCCTCAGACACCTCTAAACCAAAATTAATCTCTCCCAGAGTTTTGTCGAATTCCCTGCTCACCGGGTCATCCATTTCTTCGGCTACCATTTTCATACTTCCAGTAAAGGCATTGCCTGCCTTTAAAGACCGGGCTATCAGATCCAGCGCCTCCGGTAATTGTCTCTCAAACTTTTGCATCCTGTGTTTCTTTTTAGAAAGGACATATAAATAAGGAATTGTTCCTGCGATTATCCCTGCAATTCCCGCAAGAAGATAATTGGAAATCATTCGGGTGCTAATCAGGAATCCGATTGTGGCAAGGAGCAGGGAAGAGATGATAAAAACACCGAGCGGACTCTGGATTCCTGCCTGTTCCAGAAGAAAGTTCATCCTCCTGGACAAGGAAAGTTTGAGCAGTATCCGGTTCAGGAAGGGAATTTCGCTTAATACCAAGCGGCGTTCCAGAACGTCTGTTCCATCTGATCCTGCTTGAGCCATAAATCTTAGACGCCTTTGCACCCTTTTCTTTTCAGGATCCTGCAGCGTTCGCCAAATCCCGTAGCCGCCTTGCGCCAACAGCAGAATGGCTATAAAGACTCCAACTCCGATCCAGATATCCATGTTAACCATGTTCATTTCCTCCGTGCAAAAAATTCTCTTCTTGTTGTTTTCCCCTTTTAAATCTCATAAACTTTATCCGGATTAAACATATCGGAGGGGACAGGAACTCCGGCAGTTTTGAATCGTTCGACAAATTTGGGTCTGATCCCGGTTGCCCGAAACCGTCCCTTTACTGCTCCCTCGGAGTCGATTCCGGTCTGCTCGAAGGAAAAAATCTCCTGCATGGTAATGACTTCTCCCTCCATGCCGGTAATTTCCTCTATGCTGATGATCTTGCGGCTGCCGTCCGCAAGCCTTGCCAGCTGGAGGACTACGTCTAAAGCCGAGCCAATGTATTTTCTAATGGCATTACCGGGGAAATTGTGGCCGCTTATAGCGATGAGGGTTTCCAGCCGTGTGAGAGCATCACGTGTAGAGTTGGCATGAATAGTCGAAAGTGATCCATCATGTCCGGTGTTCATTGCCTGGAGCATGTCTAAGACTTCGCTTCCCCTGACCTCCCCAAGAATAATACGATCGGGACGCATACGCAGGCTGTTTCGGACCAGATCGCGTGCCGTTACCTCGCCTTTACCCTCGATGTTGGGGGGGCGTGTTTCCAGGCGGACCACATGTTCCTGTTTCATTTGCAGCTCGGCTGAATCCTCAATGGTTACAATGCGTTCACTTCCAGGAATAAAGCGGGAAAGAACGTTTAACAAGGTAGTTTTACCCGTTCCCGTTCCCCCGGAGATCAACACGTTCAGCCTGACCTTTACGATATTCTTTAAAAGTTCACCGATCTCGGTTGTTATAGTCTTCAGGGTCAACAGGTCACCCAATTCCAGAGGATCTATGGCAAACCGGCGGATTGAGAGTATGGGACCATCAATAGCAAGGGGCGGAATAATAGCATTGACGCGTGACCCATCGGCCAGCCTGGCATCCACCATAGGAGAGGATTCGTCTATCCGGCGTCCCACCGCAGAGACAATCTTATCAATTATCCGGCGTAAATGGAGATTGTCTTTAAATCGTCCCTCTGTCAGTTCCAGCTTGCCAAACCTTTCTACATAAATTTGCTGATAGGTATTGACAAGGATGTCGGATACAGAGGTATCCCTCATCAAAGGTTCCAGAGGTCCCAGCCCCATCACCTCATCCTGGATCTCCCGAACAAATTGTTCCCTTTCATTGGCGTTTAAAGGGAATCCATTGTCCTCAAGCAGTATCTTCTCCACCATCCTTCTTATTTCCTGCTTTAGGCTGGGTTCGTTGAAGGAGTTAATCAAAGAGAGGTCGATGTTGTCCAGGAGGCGGTTGTGAATTCTGGTTTTGAATTCCTGGTATGCATTGCCGATAATTGTCTGAGCGCTGGTATTGGTGTTCTTTCCGTTAGCATTTTTTTCATTGTAAGTTCCTAAACGAGCTGTTTTCGCCTCCGAACTTTTACGAAAACTCAGCATGGACATATAAATATCTCCCTTTTCTTACATAGTGCCTTAGTAATGTTCTTGTATAAAATCCTGGATTCTTTTCTGAAATAGATTTATTTTTAAAATATTTCCCAACTATTTATAAACCCGTTTTTTTAAATTTATTCCAAAACCCGGTTTTTTCCTTTTCAGGGACACTTCCTCCAAGGATAGATGCCGCTAAATCACGGAAACTTTTAGATATATCTGTATTTTTCCCAACTTCCAAAATAATTTTACCCAGGTTGATGGCCGTCATGGTTGTCTTAAAATCATTGGGAATCAACCAGGAAAAAGAGTGGTCAATACTTTGTTCCGATTCCTTAACTGTAAGCACGGGATCTTTTTCATAGCGATTTAAGATAATTTTAATTGTTTCCTTTTTCGGATATCCCAGGTTTTGGAAAGTCCACAAAAGCCTTTTGATGTTGTTCAGGGACAGCAGGTTCAGAACTCCTACCACAATAACCGTGTCGGCAGTTTCCATGATTTTCAGGGAAAGGTCCTCAAGCAGTGGCCCCCCGTCTATTATCGTATATTCAAAAGTTGACTGCATAACCTCCATGAGTTTTCCGATGGTATCGGGTGTTGTCTGATTCACCCCGTCCAGACCTGTCGGTGAAGTAAGAAGGAAAATTCCTGATGGATGCTTGTATAAAGAACTCTTCAGAAGGGTAGAATCCACTCGGGAGATGTTTTTGCCAATTTCCGCCCAGTCAAACGATTCTTTGACATCCAGAAAGATTGGAAGTTCACTGAAAGTCAGGTTCATGTCAACAAGTGCCACAGACCGGTCGTGTCCCACAAGACCGGCTGCCAGGTTTACGGCAATGGTAGTGACTCCCACTCCGCCCTTGCTGCCGATTATGTGAATCAGCTTGCCTTTTCTTTTTTTCGCCTTGCCATCGGTATATTTTGTCCGGGTCTCTTTGAATTTCAGGAGGGCACGGCGAACCTCTTCAACCTTAATTGGCTGGGAGAAAAATTCCCTTGCTCCGGCTCTTAACGCTTCTATCAGAACCTCAGGTTCCAGCCTTGATGATGTCAGGTATATGGACCCAACTTTTTTGGATGACTGCATGGTATGGATGAGTTTAAACTCTTCTTTCAAGTCATCCCCTATTTCGAGAATCAGGAGATCGCACGGTTTATCCGGAAATCTTTTGTCAAGGCGAAACCCCTCGATGGAGGCAATTACCTTTGTTAACTCTTCTGTGACCCGTGGATTTTTCACTTTCAGCTCGACAATGATATCTTCAGTCATATTACCTTCCATTAACTTTCTATTGAACTAAACCCGGGATGGTTCCCTTTGTTCCATAACTTCCGCCACTTCCCCGACCTGTTTCTAATCGGTTGCACAGCACACGACCATCTATCTGCTTGAGAGGTGGGCCCTGAACACCGGTAATAACGATGGTGGCAAATCCTACGATCGGGATCGGCCCGTTCGTCGGTCCGCAATCAGGCTTGTCATAGACTACCACCGTGGTAGTCCATGTTGTGGAATCTGTGTCATCGTCAATGACGCCGTCATTCAAGACTCTCCGGGCGTTAAAAAGCGCTTCCATGGCGTCAAATGTTTGGGTGGACATAGTACCGCTACCGAATTCAAAGGGGGCTGTATCACCCACAATCACTTCAGGGCTTGTATAAGTTCCATCTTTGAGATCAGTGAGCGTATCTCTTAAATTTCTATCGCTCAAATGATCATATCTATCATATACATGCCATCCGGCACAACTTGATGGGTCATTGGTAGGATAAAACCGGATCGGTTGGTTGCATCTGGAAGCAAAATCCGGTTCAAACCAGGCTTTCGAGATGCCAAAGGGAACTGGCAGGCCACCGGGGCCAGCGGTACTTTCTCCAGTAAGAGCAGCGGTGGCTGTAGCCGATACAGCAACTGAATCTATGCTCAATATCTTGGCCAGGAAGGTAGTAATGGGACTGTTGGCCTGACTATCACGGCGGGCGGTGACCCGAACTGCATCAGGCTGATTAAGAGTGGGAGTGAGGGTTTTAGTACTGCCATCCCACTGTCCAATTATGATATCGCTGGAATTTATACTTATATTTACACCTGCAGCTTTGTTTTGCAGCGCCGTTTCCTGGGCAACGGGAATAATTGTCCCTGAATCACATACATAGGCTAACTGTTCCTGATAGGAGAGAGATCCATATACATGGCCCAGCTGACTCGTAGCAGCCAGAGCCGCTCCATCGGCCACGTTCTGCAGTTCATTTTTGGCCACCATCATATAGCCTATATCAACCGCCAAGGCGGCAAATCCTAAAAGAACTGTTATAGTTAAAGCAACGATAATGATGGTCGCTCCCCTTTGCTGCTGCAAGTGTTTACGAAGCCGTGCAAGGTTTTTCATGCGTTTCCCCCTCCGTTCATTCCATTCGCATTACCGTTGTCGCAGTTAATGTCTTCACCCCTGTAATCGCGGCAATAAAATTGGGGAGAGCCAAAAAAGTATAATCATAGGTAACAGTTACGCTTAAGTCATCGCCAAAATTAAATCCTTCCCATGTGACTGTGGTAGCCGGAAGAACTATTCCTGCTTTAAAGGTGATGAGATAGGTTTTACAGTAATTATCTACTACCGCCTTTATTTCAGGTTGGGTGACCCTCGGAGTCTGAGCAACAATCCCGGCCCTGGCTCCCTCCCGGCTGGCATTTGTAAGCACAGCCTTATCATAGAGCATGATGCTGAATTCGACGATCCCGAGAATCAACACGATCAGGATCGGTAATATAAGGGCAAATTCCACTGCCGCTACACCGTTCTGATTCTTAACTCTCATGAGTCTGCTCATTATTTTGAGCTCCCGCCTAAATTGAACACATAAGATGTCTCGTGTTTGGACTCTTCAAAGCCCTTATGGTACTTGTCCATTATTGCTTTAGCTGCTTCCCCGTCCAAGCCCGTTACCGGATCAAGTTTTTTTTCGGCTTCCGGATATAAAATCTGGTTAAACCTGGCAAGTTTTACTGAAGTGCCGTAATCCATCTCCAAACGGGTAGGATTATATTCAGTGCATGCCGTGAACATGAAGAACAGAGCAGGTATGATAGTAATAAACCAAAATCTCTTTCTCATTACTTCCTTCCTTTCAAATGGATAAAATAGTAGGTCTGGCTATCTTTTTATTTCTGGATAATATGTCCGAATTCCCCTTCCAAACCATCTTCCCCGTTCACACGGGCATCCGGTGAGTCCGGACGGGCCGTTTTATTGTTCTTTCTCTCGCGACCCTCTAATTTTCCCAGCAGGTAAAACTCAAAATCATCAGGCTCAATATATTGATCGGTAGGCAGGGTCTGTTTTGCCATATCAACCGGCTTTACCAGGTGAGGCGTTACGATAATGACCAATTCTGTCTCGTTATTCTGGAATTTCGTGCTGCGAAAAAGTGCCCCGAGGATGGGGATGTCCCCCAACACGGGGTATTTAGATACAACTTCGCGTGCGTCACTTTTGAGCAGGCCGGCAATGGCAAAGCTTTGGCCGTCGGCCAGTTCGATATCGGTGGAAACGCGCCTGGTGGTTAAGCCCGGAACAAGATACCCGCTGATGTAAACGGCGTTTGTAAAATCAAGTTCGGAGACCTCCGGTGCGACATGCATGTTAATCTTGTCGCCGCTTAAAACGGTGGGAATGAAATTAAGCCCGACCCCAAACTGTTTATAATCAATGGTAATACTTTGAGATCCACCAGTGGATTGGGGAACTGGAATGGGGAACTCTCCACCGGCCAGAAATTTACCTTCCTTACCGCTCAAAGTGATGAGGGTTGGTTCGGCAAGTACTTTTACAAGACCCTCTTCTTTCAGAGCATCGATAAAACCGGTCCAGGTGGCGCCGTGGCCGCCAGCAAAGCGTAATATACTATTGATGTTGTTGCTGACAGATATTGGATCGGATGTGGGGAAAATCGAAAGCGGCGGGCTGGTAAGAAATCCAGCATCCGGCACGCCGGTAAGATTGTTCAGTAGACTCAAGCCGAAGGTATGACCGTTTTCGCTTACATAATTGAAATTGATGCCAAGCCGTTTTAAAACGCTGCGGGATATTTCGGAAACCCGCACTTCGAGCATGACCTGCTGACCACCGCTGACTTGCAGAAGATTTACAACCTTTTTTGGAAAACAGGATTCCGCCAGGGTTAATACCTGAGTAAGGCTGCCTGCGCTGGAGACGTTTCCCGAAAGGGTTATGCTTTCGTGGGTAGCAGTAACCTGGACTTCGGTTTCGTCCGGCATTATTTTATGGAGCGTCTCCTTGAAGCCGGGAATATCTGCAGAAACCTTCAGGTCAATAATTGCGGAGATTCTGTCGTCTGTTTCCCAGAGAGTGACAGTAGTGGAACCGGGAGCTTTACCTGCAAGGTAAAGCTGCCTGGGGGTCAAAACCATTGCATCAGCAATTTCAGGAGCTACCAGGGATATCCTTTTAATTGGCTTGGAAGTGCTGATGATCACTGATTTACCCACTGTCATAGCTACCTGTTGCGGAGTTGCGGTCTCTATCTTGATACGGGCAGGACCCTCTCCCCAGCTCTGAAGAGGAACGATCAAGCTAATGACAAGTATAAACAACGTCAGGAAAATCGAATTGTGTATCTCACCGTTTTTAATATTCATCAGATCCCTCCCTCCCTTTCAAATTTGACTTCACTGACTTTGCCTCCTTTAATAACTTCGACCCGAAATGGAGGAGTTTTCTGAAGGCCCGGTCTTTTGTAGATCCTTTCCCGCTTAATCCCTGCTTGTTTAACGGGAAGTTTTATTTCATTTTCATCTCTGTAGGAACCCAGCAAGATCGGAACAGTTGTGCCTCGTGTAAACACGTCCTCCGTATCGCTGAAATTTCTGAGAGCCAGTTGGAGCTTTCCTTCTGTGGCGGCCAGAGTCAGCTTTTCCGCTTCTTCCGGATCTACTTCCAGCGTGATAACATTAACATTGTTCTGGATTTTCCCTTGCTTCTCCACTTCCTGGCCGGCAGCAAGCACCAGAATCTTTTCCAACACTATCTTCGTTGTGACCAGATCGGATGAAGAACCTCTGTCACTGGCAATTGTAACGAGGACATCCACGCGGTTTCCAGGCTGAATAAAGCCTGAAACCCCGATCACCTGATCAACCTTAACAGCCACAGCCCGCTTGTTTGGGCTTATAACTGCGGCCACGCCTCCCGTATTGATGCTCACAGGGGCAAGCCTGGATTCGTAGATGGGTTCGTTTGCCCGTACAGGATAAATCAAAACCCGGTTTATGAGCAAAGCGGGATCGGAAAAAGTTCCCTGAGGAAGATTGTCCTTCAAATAGGCGACTGTCTTAACCATGTCTTTAGTGATAGCTGTGCCCCAGGATAGGTCAATTACCGCCACAGTTACAGCTTGCGTTGGCACGGAAGCTGCCGATCTGTCTTTTTTTTGCAGATTTTTATAGATTAAAATGCTCGTTATGAAAGCAATTATAACTGCCACAATCAGTATAACGAACGGTTTGCTCTTACCCATAGCTTAAACCTCCCCCTTCTATGGAACATCTTATTGCCAGACCGTATAATTTCCTATCGATTTCCGGCAGTATTTTAAAGGATACTATTTCCAAAGCCCATCGCCAGCAATGTACCCACAGCAATAGGGATGCCATATAGCAGACGCAATTTTTGTTCCTTCGCCGGCGGAGGGATGTAAATAAATTTTCCGGTCAGAAGAAAAGTTGTGAGAATGGTTTTAAATCTGAGAGTACTTTCCTTCAGGCATCCATTAACAGCCAGCACAATGATGGCGTAAATTCCTCCGGCAAGAGCCGTGAAGAGAAAAGCAAAAAGAACGCCAAGAGGCCCCACAAAACCGCCCACTGTTCCTAACAGTTTAACATCGCCGGCACCCATACCGCCAAGCAGATAAAAAGGCAACAATATGGCAACCCCCAGGCAAATACCTTCCAGACTGAAAAAAAAGGCACTCCATCCGTTCAGGCCAGTATGGTAAATAACAGATACAGCAGCAGCAGGAAAGGTGAGCCAGTTGGGAATTTTATGAAAAAACAAATCCCAGACTGCGGCAATTATCAGGACAATAATCAAAATATATATCAGAATAGATTGCCCGTCATTCACCACGTTCTCCTCTTCAAGAGACTCTTCGCCAAAGGCTGCATCATGGAGGAGGATTGCCTGTATATTTTATTACATACCCTAACCATAATGCAGCTATGAATTACTTTTCTCCAATAGAACGCTTAAATCGCAGCAGCGATAGATACAAACGCAGCATTTATTTTTGTGCCGATATTTGTAACAGCCGTAATTATTACGGCGGCTATCAGGGCAGCAATCAAACCGTATTCAAGGGCAGTAACTCCTTCTTCTTCTTTCATGAACTTAAAGATTTTTTCCATCTTCATTTTTATTCCTTCCTTTCGTTTCGTTTATTTTGTTTGTTTGATTTCTTCTTATCCGGCGGTCCTTATTCGGAATTCCCCATTTGATCTTTACCTCTTACATCCTTTCAAAAGTGTGAACCCCAAGCACCTCACGAACCTTTTTTACACAATCCAAACGATTTTTATGGAACTCAGTTTAAAACTCTCATAGATCATTGGATTGCAACAAGCATTTATCCTGTCATTTTACCTAAAATGCATAAGAGACTGTTTGTCTTAATAGAATATATTCCGGCAAACTGAAAACTTACTTTCTTCTCTGCCTTTCAATTCTTCCCTAATCATTGTCCTGAAGCCCTGATTAAAAAGTGGTAAACCTTATTAGGCTATGCCGGAGGATTACCAAAGTTTGACAATTCCGGGATTGTATGAAAACCCCTATAACAGTGAATCGCTCAAGCAAATATTCGGTGTCACAAATAGTTGGCTTCATCAGGGTAAAAGTGCTATCCATATTGCAAGAAAATGTTTTGGGCGCAAGAAAAATTTTACAGGGCAGCATTTTTTGGGCCAGAGGAAATCATGTATCCACCGTAGGTAGAGACGAGCATACAATCCGGAAATATACCAAAGAACAAGAAAAATAAGATCAAAAAATCGCTCAGTTAAAATTGTTTAAGTAAGTAGGCGCCATCTTTGAGGTGGCTCCTGGTTTTTAAACCGCTTTAAGCGGTTCACGTTTCAAAGCCTTAGGCTATGCCGGAGGTGCTTTGAATATGTAGTAATATTTATAAAATCTATTCTATTTGATTAAACTGTAATACATTTTTATAGAAGGTCAAGCTAATTATTTTTATCGTTTTCAACTATATTGGATAAAGACCGGAATAGGATAATAGATAACAGCCAGAATGATTTGAATATTATATTCATTTTCAAACGATTGTTTCATGTATGAATTCAATCGGTATATTAATCTTTTATCCTTCATTTTCCGGTTTAGGCTGTAAGCTTATTTAAATAATCAGTTTGTAAATTATACTGCACATAGAGTTCTATATTAAACTCGAACACATACTATATTTTGTGCTCAATATCCTGTTGACACACAAGATTGTTCTTCGTATATTTATTAGTAATTTGTGATGATAACATAGGCTCTGAAAAAAATTATTAATATAGGGACGCTATGGACTTTGGCTTATATCTGTTTGCACTCACCCGCAAATTCTGGTTAGTTTTTTCAGATAGATATTTGAACCCACCTTTCATTCGCTTTACAACAATTACGATAATTATAATCGGGGTTCTGAATTTATTCGTTGCCTTCTATACATCAGCAGGAGGACAGAATGTTTATGGCTCATGGTCGGGAGGTGATTACTCATGCTTTTACATTGCCGGGAAAATTCTGAATAACAATCCTTCCAAACTTTATGATTTCCGTCTTCAAAATGAACTCCTGCATTCTCTATTGCCAAAAATTTCCCCAACTGAACAATTGCCATATGTTAACCCGCCTTTTTTCGCTATTATATTTAAACCATTGTCTTGTTTACCTTATATGCTTTCATACTTTTTATGGGTATTAATTTCAGTTATTATTTATATTTTAGCCTTTAAACTATTTTGGAAAACACTTGAATCAATGCCTCCGGAAACAGCGAAACTTGCTCTTTTATTGGCACTGTCGTTCGAACCTTTTTTTATGGAAAACCTTTTTGGGGGGAATTCTTCCGTTATAGGATTTTTTGCTTTTGCATTATATTTATACTTTGGATATTTTAAAAAAGACCTGTTGTCCGGATTTTCACTTGGAATTCTTTTATACAAGCCGACGTTTCTGATAGTTATACTACCGATGCTGTTAATTGCGCGCAGAATAAAAATCCTTTTAGGATTTGGCATCTGCAGTATAATTGTAATATTCGTATCTGTGCTCACAGTAGGATTTGATACTTGTATCGAATATATGCGATTCATATTTGGAGTTTCCGCCACGGCTTTAAGATCGGAAGAAATTTTTCGCACATGGAAATATATCGATGTTTTTTCTTTCAGCAGACTTTTATTTGGAACTATTTCACCAGCAGGCTTGATTTTAATCGGTACAGCATCTTTTGTTCCTATTCTTTTTTTGCTTAAATTGTGGTGGAAAAAAAATAGCCTTAATAAAAGCAGTCAGGATTTATTAACAGCGAGTGCTATTACACTGACCATTATTATTAATATGCATTTTGCCATCTATGATAGCGTGATTTTGGTAATATCAATTTTGCTAACTGTTGATGTTTTATATCATAATATTATAACTCAGAAATCTGTTGAACTTGCTCCTGGATTTAAGGCTTTGCTCTTGTTAATATATATTTCCCCGTGGATATCTCAACATATGGCGCGCATTTTGGGATTTCAGTTATTTTCATTAGCTATAGCAATTTTGGGAATTTATCAAATTTCACTTGCACGAACATATTCCAGGATTACCGGGACATCTTCCGGTTAAAATTACTGTGAGAAGGGGCTATTCTATAAATGATTCATAACAAAAAAATAGTCGTAATAATGCCAGCTTATCAGGCAGAAAAAACTATCGAAAGGACTTTTCATGATATACCCAAAGATATTGTTGATCATATTTTAATGGTTGATGATGCCAGCACTGACAAAACGGTTAGCGTGGCACACAGATTAGGAATTAAAACTATAGTTCACTCAAAAAATCTTGGCTACGGCGGAAACCAAAAAACTTGCTATAGGGAGGCTATAAAATTAGGGGCGGATATAGTGGTCATGATTCATCCTGATTATCAATATGAGCCCAGGCTTATTCATGCTATGGCAGCTATGGTTGACTCAGAAGTATATGATTGTGTTTTAGGTTCCAGAATTTTGGGAAATACAGCACTTAGAGGTGGCATGCCTATTTATAAGTATGTTGCTAATCGATTGCTGACAGCTATACAGAACTGTATCATGGGCACAAAACTATCTGAATTTCATACTGGATATCGGGCTTTTTCACGTACTCTATTAGAAGCTTTACCACTTGATGCAAATTCAGATGATTTTGTTTTTGATAATCAGATGCTGGCACAAATTATTTCTCAAGGCTTCTGTATTGGTGAAATGTCCTGCCCTACGAGATATTTTGCTGAATCCAGCTCAATAAGCCTTTACCGGTCTATTATTTATGCCTTTGGCGTCCTGCGGACAACAATCGAATATCGATTATGGCGCTGGAGAATTTATCAGCCTGATATTTTTAGAGATGCAAAAGACAAAGGGAATAAGGACAATTAGGCTCAGGAGTTATAATTCAGCCCACAATGATAATAACTATCGTTTGTGTGCCATTATATTCATGGTTGCACCTGCACCGCAGCAACCTGCCAAAAGCTCAAAAGCGATCGCAGGCAAACTCAGCATACTTAAAAGCAGAAGATCTGTGATTTTCGTTAATTGAGGCGTTGAGCTGCTTAATTTAAGAGTTCCATAAGCACGGTCGCGGGATATCCCAATACTGTTCAGCATACTTTGCATAAAGCCGAACGGATTGTATTCCAATGAAAATGTATTAACACACTCTACAGAAAAGCCGCACTTTTCCAATAAGCTGATTAATGAAATAGTACCGAATCCAAAAAGGTGCCGTGGTGGATCTATATGAAACCAATATTTACCAAAAGCTTTTGCTTGCCAACTGTCCTGATTTGGCAGAGACAGAAACAGAATTCCATTGTCTTTGAGTAATATATTAACTTTACGCAATATTTCTAAAGGATTACGCACATGTTCAATAACGTGCCAAAAGGTGACTGCATCATAGCTTCGTTCAGCCAGTTCAAGAGAGAGCAGGTCGCCTATGTGAATTAATAAATCAGCTTCCTTTGAGACTCGCAAAGCACTTGCTTTTGTAAGTTCAGTACCTTCAACACTATATCCTTGCCTTTTCATTTCCTTCAAAAATCTGCCATTTCCACATCCTATGTCAAGAATTTTACCGCCTTGGCGAACGAACTTGGCAACCCTTTTAGCACGTTGATTCTGTAAAATAGCAATTGCCCGAGCAATAGGACCTGCAAATTTAAGAGGAGAGGCCCCGTAATATTCTGTATCATAATAGCGCAGTAGTGTTACCTCGTCAGGAGCCGGATAAAGGCAATACAAATCGCAGCCATCACACTGGACAAGGTTAAATATTTCTCCCTGACATGTACTGACCTCAAAAACGGAATGCGCTGTATCGCATCCACACCAGCAAGAGCGTTTTACTTTTTTCAGCATCGGATATAATCTCAATTCATATGAGCACCCCATACTTAAATGTACTAGCAAATTTAACATTGACTTGCAAAACAATTTATTTTATATTTTTGATATCAAAAAGCAATTTCAAAGCAATCAAGTAAAGTCGATATTCCAAGGCTCTATGATTCACAAATCCCTTAGACCTCGACTCCGCACTCGTTTAAAACGGCCTGCAACATGTAAGCTTTTTCCATGAAAGGGGTTTCTAAATGCCATTATTGAAGGATATATTTCGAGAGATGGATTTTGAGCGTTTGATCCTTGTTCCGATATTTGTTTTCCTGCTCCTGGCCAATGCAACTATGGTTTACAACTATGCGAAGCTGCATGATTTCTCCAGCGTAACGATTCTCTTCTCCCTCCTTCATAAAGTATTGGTAGTTTGTTTCTGCCTTTTGGTCATTGCCTTATTTTTTATTCGAAGCCAGGCAAGAGCAACAAGCCGATCCTGGATTGCGAGAATCATAGCCTATGCCGGAAGCTTTACGCCGTTTCTTCTGATCTTTACAAAAAACTCTTCCGAGCATAGTACCACCTATACTGTGCTTACGGCGCTGTCCATCGTCATCATGACAGGGGGCATACTGTTTTCCCTTTATTCGCTCATTTCATTGGGAAAAAGTTTCGGTATCATACCTCAGGCCAGGGGACTGGTTCGAAGCGGTCCTTATCATTTTATCAGGCATCCTTTGTATGTTGGTGAGATCATAGCCTTTGGAGGAACTATACTGAGCGGTTTTACTATGTTGAAGTTCTGCATTTTCCTTCTGCTTGTGGTTATTCAATCATACAGGGCTCTTGAGGAGGAGAAAGTGCTGGAAGAAACCTTCCCGGAGTATTCCGCGTACATGGCACAGACAAGTCGATTTATCCCGGGATTTATCTGAATTATGAGCCACTTTCAAAACGTTTTAGTTTGGTCAAGGTCAAGGCGGGTGAAAATTTTAACCGCAGGAATACATGGAGTATTTCGAGAATTTACAATTTTTGCCCAACGCAGAGATCGGCCAAAATAGGACGTTTTGAAACTGGCTCTTATGATATGCATGAGCATGATTCCCTGCTTTAAAGGGCTATGGTGATAAATTTAACGTATATATACAATGAAAACAATGTGCCATGAAAAAACCGGAAGGCAAAGTTGGTTTTTGTTTGCCGGTTGAATTTAATAAATAAAATGAGGTATTTTTATGAAAGGATATATCCAGGTATATACGGGAGACGGTAAAGGAAAAACTACGGCGGCGATAGGTTTGGCGCTTCGTGCAGCCGGCGCAGGTCTTAAGGTATTTATCGCTCAATTTGTAAAGGGAATGGAGTACAGTGAATTATATTCCCTGAAAACTCTTTCCGATAATATTGTTTTGAAACAATATGGACGGGATTGTTTTATCAAAAAAGCGCCTGAAGAAGAAGATATAAGGCTTGCCCGAGAAGGGCTTAAAGAAGTCCATGATATCATGATAAGCGGCAAGTATAATATGATTATACTTGATGAGGCAAACATTGCTACCTATTTCAAACTTTTTTCCGTTGATGATCTTCTGGAATTTATAGATGAAAAACCGGCTGAAGTTGAGCTTGTAATCACAGGCAGGAGAGCAGATTCACGTATTATAGACCATGCCGATCTGGTAACGGAGATGGTTGAAATCAAGCATTACTATCAACATGGAGTACAGGCAAGAAAAGGTATTGAGAGCTAAAAGGAATAAGATATAATAATGTTATGCCTTTCGGGTTTGTGAAAAAGTTAAACAATTATATTTAATCAACGAGGGGAGGTGTTCCAATGAAGCTATCATCATATATTATCTTTAATACATCGCTTGGCCCTTGTGGAATTTCCTGGGTGGAAGATGATGATGATCGTTCAAGTATGCCGGCTGTAACATGCCTTCAGCTTCCTGAAGCAACAAAAAAGTTAACGGAATGCAAAATAGTGCAAAATTCTTGTGCGCGAAAATCAAGCTTACCTCCGCTTATGATTACCAATATCATCAGAAAAGTGTGCAGGCACCTTGATGGTGAATTGCAGGAATTTCTGGATGTTGTCGTTGAACTTCCAAGAGCAAGCCCTTTTGCGCAACGGGTATATGGAGCTGCTAGAAAAATTCCGGCAGGAAAGACAACAACATATGGCGAGATTGCAAAATCCTTAAAATGTCCTGCTGCTGCACGGGCCGTAGGACAGGCGCTTGGGAGAAATCCAATCATACTTATTATTCCCTGCCACCGGGTTTTGGCTGCAGGCGGAAAGCTTGGAGGATTTTCAGCTCATGGAGGCCTTGAGACAAAATCAAATCTGCTTTCGATAGAAGGGGCATCTTTTAGACCACATGAACCAGCCAAATGCGGCTGGAGATGTGTCATCAAAAACTGATGTAAAGATGCCGTCACCTCCTTTTCTTCAAGTTTAAATTTTAGGATATTATCATATGAATTCAATTGAACAGTACAGATACTTTTTAAAAGATACCATACGAAAAACTATCAACTTCAGCAATACAGATCAGAGTCAGGGAATCCCTGCACCGCCTGTGGAAAAACCGTTTGATCCGGGTTCTATCCGTATCCCTTTGCATGCACCTGATCAATTATCGGAAAAGATAAAAAAGAAAGATCTGATATCTGCAATGTCTTCCAGGAAAAGCAGGCGAAATTATTCATCTGAAGAATTAAGTGTTGAAGAATTATCTTTTTTGCTTTGGGGGACACAGGGAATCAGAGAATCAGGAGGCTCAAATCCTGCATTTCGAACTGTTCCTTCGGCTGGTGCACGTCACAGTTTTGAAACTTACCTCTTTATAATGCGTATTGGCGGTGTTGAGAAAGGGCTTTATCGTTATCTGCCTGTTGAAAACGAGCTTCTGTTTCTTAGTAAAATGGAATTCATGGAAGAACAACTCGTCCATGCCTGCTTCGGTCAGAATTATGTGGCAGGAGGGGCAGTCACATTCGTATGGACGACAATTCCGTATCGCATGGAATGGAGATACTCCTTAGCAGCGCACAGGGTTATTTTATTAGACGCCGGTCATGTATGCCAGAATCTTTACCTTGCCTGCGAAGCTATAAACGCCGGAACATGCGCCATAGGAGCATATGATCAGGATGAATTGGACAGTCTTTTAAATGTTGACGGAACGGATGAATTTGCCATATATCTGGCGCCTGTGGGAAAGATTAAGTAACACATCGGAAAGGATTGAAAAAATGATTAAAAAAATAATTTTGCTTTCTTTATTTGTCATAACAATCAGCAGCATTTCTTTTGCAGAAGATTTTTTATTAAGCAGCCCTGTGCTTGAGCCCGGTAAAATTCTTGGAATAGAACAGGTTTATTTTGGTTTTGGCTGCACCGGAAAAAATATTTCACCGGCTTTAAACTGGAAAGGCGCTCCTGCTGATACAAAAAGTTTTGCAATTACAGTATATGATCCGGATGCTCCTACCGGAAGCGGCTGGTGGCACTGGATAATTTTTAATATACCTGCAACTGTTAATGATCTTAAAGAAAACGCCGGGAACCCTTCATTAAAACTGACTCCTGAGGGTAGCATTCAAAGCATTACCGACTATGGCAAACCGGGCTTTGGCGGTGCCTGTCCTCCTGAGGGGGATAAACCGCACAGATATATTTTTACCTTATATGCATTAGATATGGAAAAGTTGCCGCTTGATGCAAATGCTTCAGGTGCAATGGTAGGATTTTATTTAAACCAGCATGCGCTGGCAAAAGCAACGCTTACTGCTTATTATTCAAGGTAGTCATAATATGATAAAATTAAAAGGATGGGCTGCTGTTGCCAGAGATACCTTCATGTTTATGGTAATAGCTATAGTCGGATTTTTAGTTGTACCTGTTATCTTTGGCTCGGAGCCGTCACGATCTGTACTTCTGATTTTTAATATTCTTCTTGGGGTCATCGCGTTTTGTGTTTCAGGATGCATGATGGCAGATAACAGGTGGAAGCATCTTAATAAAGTTGCTATGATTCTCTGTATAATCATTTCTGCAATTCTCATTGTTACAATGTCAATGCCGTTTAATCCTGAATTATTGTGGAGAAAGATAGAATTTATTATTATTAATATGGTGGTAAGTATAATAGGTGTTTATATAATGATGGCCTTGGGCGGTGGTCTTTCATTTGTTTTTGTGAAAGCTGACGGCAAAGAACGGAAAAATATAAAAAATAATTAGATTCTTCTTCCGGATAGTTGATGGAAATATTAATCGTAAATATACGGGTTCAAGGTTCGAATATTCACGGTTCACGGTTAAGGTGCTATAAAAGGCTTAATGCAACCAACCTTGAACCGTGAACCTAATAACCATTATTAGTTACTGTCAATCCTTCTTGTTTTTACTCTTTAAAATATCTACTGTCTTTTCAATTTCTTCCATAGAGACGCTGCGTCTTAAAGTTTCCATCTTTTTCATTACTTCAGCAAAACGAATACCTTCTGCAGCGCTGATCCATTCGAGCTGGAGACGTTCTTTTCTGATACCCAGCTTTTCCATTTTCTTATGGACTTTTTCAACCCGTTTTACTGTCCAGTGATTGGCATTTATATAGTGGCAATCACCTATATGACACCCGCTTACCAGAATAACCGGCGCTTTTTTTTCAAAAGCCTGCCAGATGAATTTTTCATCTACTCTTCCCGAACACATTGTGCGAATAAGACGGGTGTTGGGCGAATACTGGAGACGCGAAACTCCGGCATAATCCGCACCGGCATAGGAACACCAGTTGCAGGCAAAGGTCAGAATTTTTTCTTCCGGTTTTTCTTCAAGCATCACATCAACCTGGCCTGTAATCTGCTCATCAGTATAATGATTCATAACAATTGCCCCGAAAACGCATTCCGCCGCGCATGTTCCGCATCCGGCGCATGCCGCGGAATTGACGACAGCCGGGATCTTTTTCTTTACATCGACAGTAATGGCATTGTAGGGGCAGACTTCAGCGCATTTTCCGCAGGCCTTACAATGTTCTGTTATTATTTCAGATGTAATCGGTTCAGTAGTTATAGTTCCGGTATGCATCAGGCGTATCGCCCGTCCGGCAGCAGCAGATGCCTGGGTTACGGATTCCTTTATATCTTTGGGAGACTCGGCGCATCCGGCGTAAAATATTCCGCGTGTGGCGGCATCAACCGGCAAAAGCTTGGGGTGTGCTTCTAAGAAAAAGCCATCGGATGTTAACTGAAGGCCGATCATTTCCTGAAGTTTTTGGGTGCTTTTGGCAGGACGAACACCTAATGCCAGTACCAGCATATCCAGATCATGAAATTCCAGTTTCCCGCTGGCTGTATTTTCTACAGCAACGTGGAGGCTTCCATCCGGCAGTTCTTCCACTGTGCCCGGCAGGCCTCTTAGATACTGAACACCAAGCCTGCGGCTTCTGGTATAAAGATCCTCAAATCCTTTTCCGAAAGCACGGATGTCAATGTAAAATACTTTTATGTCAATATCAGGGTAATGCTCTTTAATTGCCAGCGTGCTTTTAATTGTATTCATGCAGCAGATATTTGAGCAGTAGCTGCTTCCTTTTCTTAAGGAGCGCGATCCCACACACTGGATGAATCCAACGGATTTTGGCTGTTTTCTGTCTTTAGGTCTTATAAGTTCGCCCTTTGCAGGGCCTCCGGCATTTACTATGCGTTCAAACTCAAGACTGGTAACTACGTTTTCAAACCGTGTGTATCCGTATTCGTCGAGTTCGGTTGGGTCATATGGTTCAAGTCCGGTTGCTACAATAATTGATCCAACGCTTTCGGTAAGTTCTTCATCAGACATATGAAAATTGATACATTTCTTTTCGCAGGCATCAATACATTTGGAACAGACCGCAGGATTGTGTCCCAGGCATTCATTTACGTTTATGACATATGCCGAAGGAACCGCCTGCGGGAAAGGAGAATAGATCGCCTTTCGGGAAGATAAACCCATATTGAATTCATCCGGGCGGACAACCGGGCATGCCTTTACGCACTCTCCGCAGGCAGTGCACTCTTTTTCTTCCACATAGCGGGCACGCTTTAAGATTTTTACCTCAAAATTTCCTACATAACCCTTAACATCAACAACTTCACTCATGGTGAGAAGTTTTATACGTGGATGCCGACCGGCATCCGTCATCTTGGGGCCGAGGATTCAGATGGAGCAGTCCATAGTAGGAAACGTCTTGTCAAGCTGCGCCATTGTTCCGCCGATGGAAGGCTTTTTCTCAACCAGTACTACATCATATCCGTTATCTGCAAGATCAAGCGCCGCCTGAATTCCTGCAATGCCTCCTCCGATAACAAGTGTGCGTTTGGTAAGAGGCAATGTTTCTTCATACAAGGGAAAAAGTCCGCTGACGCGCGAAACCGACATCTTGACAAGGTCTATCGCCTTATTTGTAGCGGCATCAGGTTCTTTCATATGAACCCAGCTGCATTGTTCGCGAAGGTTTGCCATTTCCAGAAGAAAGGGATTAAGCCCTGCATCATGCATCATTTTACGAAAGGTAGGTTCATGTAGTCTTGGCGAGCATGAGCCGAGCACGATACGGTCAAGGCCATGTTCTATAATGTCTTTTTTTATTTCATGCTGACCCGGTTCCGAGCATGCATATCCCAGATCTTTTGAAACAATAACATTATCAAGTTCTGCTGCGGTTTGTGCAACCTGTTTGCAGTCAACAGTTTGAGCAATATTTAATCCGCATTGGCAGATATATACTCCTATACGCGCCGGTACTTTTTGCGCTGATGATTGTTCTGAAAGAATATTTGCTTTCATGTTAATCCTTCTACTTCCAGTATATGGTTTTTGCAATCATGCTGGTAAGATCCATGACATCCATGCTCAGCTCATTACCCAGGAAAGGATCCTGCATAGCACATTTGAGATGGATCTGGCATTTAGGGCAGGATGTTATCAGCAGATCGCTGCCGGTTGCTCTTGCCTGTCTGAGTCTTTTTGCCTGAAGAGCTTTACTGTGAGAATCGCAGCCTGTCCAGCCGGTATTGCCGCAGCATATAGCGGCAGATCCTGTTTCAGGCATTTCTTTAAAGATATCCGGCTTGAGGCGCTGCAAAAGTTTTCTGGGAAGATCTGCGCGTCCTGCAAACCTGCTTAAACGGCATGAATCCTGAAACGTGATTTTTTTGCCGGTTTCCTTAAATTCAACAGCTCCTTTGCTGATTTCAGTTTCGAGAATATCGTACATGTGCGTAACTTTAAATGGTACATCAATCCCGTGTTCAGGGTAATCATGAGACAAAGTACGATAGCATTCCGGACAGGTTGTAATTACCTGCTCAATGCCAAGGTTTTTCATAGCATCTATATTCAGCCCGGCAAGAATTTTAAAATTATCCAGATCTCCTGTCCATAAAAGATCATGACCGCAGCACCTCTCGTTTGACAGAACGGATGGAACAATATCAAAGAAATTCAAAAGGCGCAGACTGTCCATATTTGTATTTGAAATCGAAACGCCTAAATTATGATTGAAATATTTATCAAAATAAGGCGCACAGCCACCAAAAAACAAAGTTTTACTGTCAGGATCAATCCGGATATCTTCCGGCAGTATTTCCCATCGTTTGGTGTTTACAGCCGGTGATGTCATTGTGCGCATAAGAGATTGAAAAAAACCGCCATGTGATTCATGGCCGTTTTTATCTTTATTCTTAAAGAAGATGCGCATATTTTGAATAAAATCCGGAAAATTTACGGCTGAGGGGCAACGGTCATAGCAAAGACCGCAGGTAAGACATGACCAGATGCCTTCCTGAACTGATGGAGATTCGATATCTCCTGCAATTATTGAACCTGCCAGTGCACGTGGAGAAAATGGCTTACCCGATAATGTAAGCGGACAGGCAGATGTGCATTTCCCGCAATCCTGACAAGCATAGATATCATGAGATGAAATAATTTCTGCAAGTGATGCGCTCTCTTCTGTCTTATGTTCCTGTTTCTCAGAAGGTACAGGACTGTGACCGATGGCTTTAATCTCTTCACAGAAGTTCTTGAGAAATTGCAGCAATGCATCCGGTTCATCAGGTAAAAATGTATTCAACTGGAGACGTTCCTTTTTCAACCCCAAAAGCTCAAGAATCTGCCTTGTATCTTCAGTACTTCTTGTGGCTATGTCTGTTCCACTGCCGTATCTGCAGGAACCGGGGCTGCATCCTATGAGCAATACACCATCAGCACCCATTTCAAAAGGTTTGAATAAAAGGGATTTGTTGATTCTGCCGGAGCAGGGAATTCTTATCATCTTAATTTCTGCCGGTATGTCCGCCCTTTTATCCTGAAGTTCCTGAAACGCCGCATGTGGGCCCCAGTTGCACAAAAAAAGTATTATTTTAAAACTATTCATTTTGTTTTAAGTCCGATCTCAATAAAATCCAATAAACATAAAACCCGTATATCGAAAGCCGAATAGCGAAAATCAATATGCATTGTTTGCTATTCTCTGCCCGATTATTTACTAACCAACTATCTTTTCCTTATTCCCTCAACCTTTATCCTCGAACCTTGCACCTTGAACCTTTCATCTTCGACCTTGTACCTTGTCCTTAAGCCAGGATTTCTTTTAACGCCTGTTCTAAAAATGTCTGGTTGCGGTACGGGCTGTCTGCAGCAGAAGACGGGCATACGGATACACAGCTTCCGCAACCTTTGCACAATGCTTCGTCTACTATGGCATGCCATCCGTTATTCTCATTCATATTGAATCTGATTGCCTGATACGGACAGACTTCCATACAGCTTCCACAACCCCTGCAAACTGCTTTATCTATTACGATGGTATAACCCTTATTCTGTCTGGGACCTCTCGGCATGACGGCTGCGGCCTGAATTGCCGCCGCATAACCTTTTTTTCGCTTCGAAACATTAATGCCAGGTGAATCAGCAAGAAACAGACCCGGAATGGCAGTTGCTCCGGGATATTGAAACGGTATTCCGGTAATACCCTGCTTCTGCCTTCCAGCTTTTATACTGATGCCGGGCAGTCCTTTCTGCTGCAAATATTGAATCTTTTTGCGCGATTTTTCCCCAAGTATAACAGCGCCGGCATGAATGGTCTGTTCAAAATCGTGTGTTTCAATTGTAAGTTGGAATTCGCCTATTGTGCCGCTTAAGCCTTTTAATTTAGCTCCCTGAAAGATATGAATATTCGGATGAACCGGCGGATGTTCGAATGATCCGAACAAATAGACATCAAAACCTGTCTGTGCAAGTGTCATGGCGCTGTTTAAAGCGGATTCGGATTCTCCGATAACGGCGGTTGTCATATTGTAATTTCTTGCAAGTGCAGGAAGAGCTTTCAGCTGCTTTGCACGGTCAACCGAGCGGTTTATCAGTCCGATAAATTTATGCAAAGCCGTTTCGGGATGACTTTTTACAAGCCGTAGTACTTCACCTCTTAAATTGCAGGTTTCCACCATTGATCGGCTCACACCGGTTGCTGCGAAAAGGGCTTCTTTCAGCCTGCTTTTCTGATCTGTGCATGCGCTGCAAATAAAATTTAAGGGGCAGCAAACACAGGAAGCAAGAACAACACGTGTGATGCCAAGATCCCGTATGGTTTTAAGAATATGAGATGATCCTTCAGGGGTACATGCCGAATTGATTATTTCGGAGCATACTACATCGGGGTGTGACTTCAAGTCACTGATATGTGTATCCATGCCTTCAAGCCATCCCATGGAATCATTGCATTTGCATGCAAAAACACCAATTCTGACAACAGGAGAAAGTCCCTGGTCCGGCGTCAGAAAAGATATACCGTGTCCTTTCGGGGTGCGTGACTTTTTGCTGAGCAGCACCAGCGCCTGAGCGGCTGAAGCATATCCGCGTACAATCATGTCATATACATCCTGCTTGGCGGCTTTAGGACCGTATGCCCGGATAACATCGTCGCCTTTTACCTGAGTAGGCAAATCGGGATCAGCAAGTATAACAACTCCCGTATGCTCAATAATTTCTTCATGCATCTGGGAATGATTTATTGCACCGATTGCGCTGCACACACTTTGGCATTGAAGACATTCGGAACATATTCCACACTGAAGGCATCTTTGCGTTTCATAAGAAATCTGTGATTCATTTAAACCGAGAGCAACTTCCGTAAATGTTTTTATGCGTTCGCTGGTTTGTTGTTCGGGCATTACAGATCGGGCGCAAAATGGTAAAGAAGTTAGTATATCACTAAAATCTCTGTCATCAGGTCTCTGCAGAACAGGAAGCGTATTTTCCTTAATGCCGGATAAATTGCATATATCCTGATGCACCGCCTGCGCGGCTTTTCTCCCGTTTGCCATTGCGGAAACAACGGAGCTTGGTCCGGACACGGTATCTCCTGCTGCATAAACCCCGGAAAGATTTGTTCTGAAAGCATAATCCGTTTCTAAAGTACCGTTTGATTTAGCTACCAGATCAAAGCTGTTCCCGGTTTTTTCAAATGTTCCTTTTTGACCTATGGCTATAAATACTTTATCAAATTCCGGTTCAAAAGAAACGCTGTCTTTTTTCTTAACCGGCCAGGCTATGCCATTATCATCCGGTTCTCCAGGCTCTGTAGGTAAGCATACAAGCTTATCAAGTTTACCGTTTTTGCCTGTAAAACCTATAGTCTGAGTGCTGTCTATTATTCTAATACCTTCATCAAGAGCAGCCGTTACTTCATCAGTATCCGCCGGAATAAGTTCTTTTGAAAACCAGGACAGGATTGTGATATCGTTATTAATCCGTTTTAACGTTCTGGCAAGATCAAAAGCTGCATTGCCATCACCAATTACAGCTACTTTCCCGCTTACTTTTTCTACTTCATTATTGTAAAATTTTGTTAGAAAAGACAGACAGCCTTCAATTCCTTCAAGATCTTCACCGGGCACGCCAAGCCTGCGATCGGACCATGATCCTGTTGCAAAAATAATTGCATGAAAATCATTTTTCAGATTATCAATATCTGAAGAAGTATTTATTGAATGGCCTGTTTTAAAAATTACTCCCAATTTTTCGATGTAGCTGATTTCTTTTTCAAGTATATCTCTTGGCAGACGATGTGCGCCTATGCCGTAACGAAGAAGCCCGCCCGCCATTTTTTCTTTCTCAAATACGGTAACAGGATAACCCATTCTGGATAGTTCGGCTGCGGCTGCAAGTCCTGCAGGACCGGAGCCTATTACTGCTATTCTTTCCGTCTTTTTTTCAGTGCTTATCAGTACTGTTTTTTGCAGATCATTTTGCCCAAGATCTGCAACGAATCGCTTTATATCTCTTATGGCTACAGGGCCATCCAGTTCACCTCTGCGGCAAGCAGCTTCACATGGATGGGTGCAAATACGGCCGCAAACAGCCGGAAGAACATTATCTTTTCTGATCAGTTCAAGCGCTTCTTCGAATTTACCGGCCTTTGTAAGCGCGATATAACCCTGAACATTTACACCAAGAGGACATTTTTCCTGGCATAGAGGTTTCTTTCGTTTATCAATTACCGGCATACCAGGAAGGCTGTGGCGGCTGTTTATATGAACCGCTTTTTCAATACCCTGGTTTTCCTGTGAGTTTTCAGGTGCAATTTCAACCGGGCAGATATCTACACATCGCCCGCATAGAGTGCATTTATCCGGATCAATAAAAGTACGCCGGCGAGTCATGCGTACCATAAAACCCTGGGGACTGTGCTTAATAAATTTGATATCGGAAGGCATAATGCATTGAATATTCTGATTTCGAAAAATTCTTACAAGCCCCGGGCGATGCGCATAATTTAAGGGAACTCCTGAATCTAGGCGCCATTGTTCACAGCTTAATTTTTTATCAAGATCTGCTTCAGAATCTACAAGAGTCACAGCAATACCAAGCTCGCCGAGTTTATTTGCTGCTGCAATTCCGGCAGGTGTGGCACCGATAACCATGACGCGGGGAAGACGGTCTTTCGGGCGTTTCATGCAATTGCTCCTATTTTACCAGCGGCCTTTTTCTCGCGGCCTTTAAGCAGGGCCAGACCAAAATCATAACCCTTGCTGAATGCTTTAATATTGAGTGCTTCCGTTCCCTTGGGAACCGATTCGGCAACCGTATCTTTTGCTGCCGCAAGAGAAATTTTCTGGGAAATGGCTGTGAAAAAACCGGTCATGATGATATTCGCCATCATTTTTCTGCCGATTTCTTCAGCCATACGCGTAGCCGGTATTGCAAAGAAATCGATTTTTATATTTCCCGGATGCACAAGATCCTCGTCAATCAAAAGAAGAGTGCTGTCTTTGATGTCGTCGATATATTTTTCGTAACCTGACTGGGACATGCAGACAAGAACGTCCGGCCTTCTTATATAAGGATAATGAATGGTTTTATCCGAGATAACGACCTGTGCACTGCAAGCCCCTCCTCTTGATTCAGGTCCGTAAGACTGCACCAGCGTACTTTCCTTACCATCTCTTAGGGCCGCAGCCTTACCGATGATACGCCCGGCAAGTATGATGCCCTGCCCGCCGAATCCGGTGATGACTACCTCAGTAGTTGTTGCGATAGTATTATTTATATCTGCCATGAATTTACTTTGTCCTGTTAGGCCGAATTGCTTACAGCGTACACCGCTGAAGACTTATATACTGTTGCTATTCGAAGCCGTTTATATATTTTCTAACCATTTGAACGGTTCTTTCAACAAATTCCCTGAACCCTGAACCCCGATCCCTGAATTCTGAACCTTTTACACCAGCCTGCATGTTTTATCATAATTTTCAATGCAGGTAGCCCTGTCGACATCGACGAATTTGCCCAGAATGATCCCTTTTTCAAAATCAATATCCGTATCAGCAGGATTGGAATTATTCTTGATGATGCCTTTTTCCTGATATAATTTTAATGTATCAAGAGATTTTTCCTTGTTGCGCCTGCCGTAATTTACAGGACAAGGAGATAAAACCTCTATAAATGAGAACCCCTTTTTATTAAGCGCTTCAATAATTGAGTTTGTGAGATCCCTTGTATGAAGTATCGTCCACCTTGCTATATATGTGGCTCCTGAGGCATATGCCAGAAGCGGGAGATTAAACGGCGCTTCGGGATTTCCTACGGTTGTGGTTGATGTTTTAGCCAGAAACGGAGTAGTAGCAGCTGCTTGCCCACCTGTCATTCCATAGTTTAAATTATTCACACAGATGACGGTTATATCCATGTTTCGTCTGGCTGCGTGTATAAAATGGTTTCCACCTATGGCAAAAAGATCGCCGTCACCAGAAAATACGATCACATTAAGCTTCGGGTTGGCAAGTTTCATTCCGGTTGCAAACGGTATGGCTCTTCCGTGAGTGGTGTGGTATGAGTCGAGTTTAATATACCCGGCAGCTCTTCCCGAACACCCGATTCCGGATACCATGACAACACTATCAAGCTCAAGACCGCTTCCTTTTATAGCAGTAAGGGTTGAGGAAAATGCGGTTCCGGTTCCGCAGCCCGAACACCATATATGCGGGATACGATCAGTCCGTAAAAGATCATCCAGCGGATGTACCGGAGATTTTAATGATTTTTTGGATGTTTCGGGCATGATTTAAAATGCCTCCTTTAATACTTTGATTACTTCATCCGGTGATATAATGGTGCCACCTGGATGGCCGACCAAATAAGACGGAACTCTGTATCCTGCGCATCTTTGGACTTCGTAATGGATTTGGCCCAGGTTTAGTTCCACAGTTATAAAACCTTTTACCCGTTTGGCGATTTGCCTGATCTGCTCTTCCGGAAACGGCCATACAGTGATCAGTCTAAACAATCCTGCCTTGATTCCTAATTTTCTTGCTTCATCAACTGCTGCCAGACTGGTGCGTGTTGATACCCCATAAGACACAATCACAATCTCGGCATCATCCATCCGGTATTCTTCCGTCAAAATAATCTTATCAAGATTGTTGCGGATCTTGTTCATAAGATGATCCATCATTATTGCCTGGGCTTCTACAGTCATGACCGGATAACCTTTTTCATCATGGGTAAGTCCTGTAAAATGGACTTTATATCCGTCACCTGCTGCGGGCATAGGGGCAATGCCGTTCGGACCGGGTTTAAACGGCTTGAAATTGTCTTTTCTGCCTTTTGGAGTAATCCGGGACAGGATGTTGATATCTTTAGCATCAGGTATCACCACTTTTTCACTCATGTGCCCCACAATTTCATCCGTCATTATCAATACAGGCAATCTGTACGTTTCGCTCAGATTAAAGGCCGTTATTGTCTGATAAAAAATTTCCTGAGGGGATGACGGGGCAAGAGCAATGATCTCATAATCTCCATGTGATCCCCATTTGGCCTGCATCATATCTGCCTGTGCCCCCATTGTGGGTAAGCCCGTGGAAGGACCGGCACGCTGCACATTAACTACGACACATGGGGTTTCCGTAACGATTCCAAGTCCTATGTTTTCCATCATCAGGCTAAAACCGGGGCCCGATGTTGCAGTCATGCTTTTGACTCCGGCACATGAAGCACCAAGAATGGATGCCATAGCAGCGATTTCATCTTCCATCTGAATAAAAGTTCCGCCTACTTCCGGAAGCCTTTCAGACATGCGTTCGGCCACTTCAGTTGCAGGTGTAATGGGATAGCCACCAAAAAACTTGCACCCTGCAGCAAGGGCTCCTTCTGCGCAAGCCTCGTCGCCTGTGATATAATGTGCGCCTGTAAGTACAGCTGGTTTCATTTATCCTCGTTTAAATATTTGATTAAGAGAAAGGGTCCCAGGATTTTATAATTCGCGGGTTCAAGGTAAAAATAGCTCATAACCATGACCTCTCTGATTCCTGACCCCTGATCCCTGTTTGTTCACGTTGACGGACTGGCTTCTGTTGAATAGATTGCAAATTCCGGGCAAATGATTTCACAGTAATGGCAGTTCACACAGTCATCCGGGTTTTTGGCAACAGGGGGGTGATATCCTTTTTTGTTGAATTTTGAAGAAAATTCAAGCATTTGCTTTGGGCAATATTCAATGCAATATCCGCATCCTTTACATCTGTCATCAAGAATATATACCGTGCCCTTGGAAACCTCTATATCATTTGCATCAAACGGAACGCGCCAGAAAGTCATATCCATCATCCAAAATAGTTTTAATTGTTAAAAAGTGGTAACAATATATAGAAATAGCAGAAAAGGTCAAGGCAAAATATTGAGCAAAGATAAATAATCTTGAGATACCCCCATGGTTTTTTAATGGGTGTCACGTTTTATTTTAAGAATCTCTGCGTTTAATATTAATTCGTAAGATTTTTTCTGTGTATATTAATGAAAATGATTATATTGAATGCGGTTACATTATGGAAGAATAGGGCAGGGGTGTCAGATCTACACGGCTTTACTTGAAAAAAAATTTTTGTTGAGGAATGCCCCTGTGGCAAAAAGTTTATTACCGTAATTTGAGAGAAAATTGTTTTGCATTGGTTTATAAATGGTATTCTAGTGAGCCAGTTTCAAAACGTCCCATTTTGGCCGATCTCTGCGTTGGGTGAAAATTTTAATCCTCGAAATACTCCATGTATTCCTGCGGTTAAAATTTTCATCCGCCTTGACCTTGACCAAACTGAAACGTTTTGAAAGTGGCTCTAGTGCTTGGTTAATACCTTTGCAAAAGCAATATCAGCCAGTGCAAACATTCTAATGAGAATGGATAGTTACATTTAGTTGTATTTTTTGTCTTCTTGACCGGATTTATAGTTTTTGATATTATTCAGAAAACTAAATAATGATATGTTATGCGTGCAATTAGGAGAGCATATGAATCGTTGGGGAATCCCTGACTGGCTCGAAGAGGAAGTGAAGGAACGAGATAAGGCTTGTATCTATTGTGGTATCCAAATGATTGAGCGGATGCCTCCACGTGGCCCCCGAAAAGCTGTCGCAACTTGGGAACACATCATAAACGACGCAAGTATCGTCACTCGTAAGAATATCGCCCGATGTTGCGTTGCATGCAATTCAAGCAAAGGGACAAAGAATCTTTCTGATTGGATACAGTCGGGTTATTGTAAAAAGCGCGGAATCAGCAAAGACAATGTTGCGGAAGTTGTGAAGAAGGCGCTGAAGACAGCATTTATCTATGACCTTTATGGGGTGACTATTCGGCGCCTCGTTGGCGTGTAAATAAAGAAGGTAAATTTAATGGAAAATAAATTAATTGATATAAAGTTGGACAAAAAAATGCTTTCGGTTATCTCACTATCCGATCAATCCAGTGATAAGGATTATTGGCTTTCGAAGACCCCGATAGATAGAATCCGACATATCGAAATATTGAGAAGGATTAATTATGGAAATAGTGCTACCGCCAGACTTCAAAGAGTTCTTGAATTTACTGAAAGATAAAAATATCAAGTATTTATTAATTGGCGGATATGCAGTTGGTTATCATGGATATCCACGGGCAACGAATGATTTGGATGTTTGGATAGCAATTGATCCTAAGACTGCGGAGCAAATGATCTCAGCCTTAAAGGAGTTTGGCTTTGATACGCCACAATTGACAAAAGAATTGTTCCTTAAAGAAAATAGTATCGTACGTATGGGGATTGCACCTATGCGAATTGAAGTATTAACCACAATTTCAGGAGTTGAATTTGATGAATGTTTCCAGCAAAGAGTCATTGATGAAATTGACGGTATTGAAGTAAACATAATAAGTTTGAAACAATTAAAGATAAATAAAAAAGCAAGTGGGCGACATAAGGACCTGGACGACTTTGAGAATTTGCCATGAAAGCACAGTAGTATGCTAACAATAAACATTCTAATGGGAATAGATAGTTACGTATAGTTGTATTTTTTGTCTTCTTGAACGGACTTATAGTTTTTGAATAATATATTCAGCTATAGGAAAAGAAATGAGAAAAACAGAAGAAAATTACCAACGCATAACAGATGATAGACGTTTATTTGATATCCGCTGTTATCACATCTGAATACTGAATATTGGAATTGAATCAGGCATTAGCTCTGTGATTTGATCTTCCACATCCCGGACCACTGATCACGCTTCTTCCGCCTGTTTGAGGGATGATCTGTATCTGGGCGTTGATGCGCTCCTTAAGCGCCAGTACGTGCGAAATCACGCCGATTAATTTACCATCCTGCTGCAATCCGGACAGTGTCTCCAAAGCAGTGTCCAGAATTTCTTCATCCAAAGCGCCAAAACCTTCGTCAAGAAAGAGCGAGTCAACGCGTACGTTTTTGCTGGCCATATGGGAAAGACCAAGTGCTAAGGAAAGGCTGACAATAAAGCTTTCGCCGCCGGACAGATTCTTGGTTGAGCGGATTTCGCCTGCCTGGTAGTTATCGACCACATTGAGTTCTAAAGGCTGTAAATCATCTCTGATCAGAAGATAACGATCCGTCATTTTCTGCAGTTGCCGGTTTGCATGTCCTATCATCATTTCAAACGTAAGACCCTGAGCGAAGTTGCGATACTTCTTCCCGTCAGCCGAACCGATAAGTTCATGCAATATATCCCATCGTGAGCTTTCACGTTTCTGCGCATCGATTGCCATGGATTTTTCTTGTTGCTTTTGTCTTATGCTGTCGTTGTCTTTGAGTTTCTGGCGTATGCCGCCGATCTCCTGCTGAAGTTCCTTGTGGCAAATTACGAGGTCATCTATAGTCTTGCATATCTGCTCGCGGGACAAATCCGTTACCTGTTTTTGTCTTTGTGTTTCCAGAAGCTCCGATTTATCCTTTCTTCTTGTTTCAAGCTTTGTTTGCTCGTTTTCAAGCAGCATAGCTTGTTGCATCAGGTTTTTGCGCTTATCTTCCGGCAAACAGGCTGTCAGATAGCAAGCTTCATCTGTAAAGCCAAACGTGCCAAGCCTAGCTCCAAAGGCCTCTTCAACTGTCTTCAATCGTTCTGCCCTGGCAGTTATCGATTTTTCTAACTCTTCAATCCGGTTTTTTAATTTGCCGAGTTTTTGTGTTGCTTTATTGAGAAGCTGACGGGTAGCATCTATATCCTTTTCGGCATCTTCAATTGCCGCAGACAGGCGGGTTTCCTCATCGTCAGGATTCTTGTGGCCAAACAGCTCACGCCGTTCATGGGCAAGGGTTTCAAGTTCACGCAGCAAGGTGCTGTATGCATCCTGCTGTTTTTTTAGCTCAGTTTCAGACTTGTTGATTTGTTCCGCCTGATGTTGTGTCTGAAGCTTTAAAGTGGAAATTTGCTGTTCGAGCGCAATCTTTTCTTTTTGCTTTGCAAGCCACAGATCACGGCGGGATTTTAATTCAAGCCGTATCAGATCAAGAGTATCCGCAGACAAGCTCTTGATCCCGTATGGTAAAATATCTTGCAGTACTTCATCTTGTGTTTTAACTAACCAGGCAGCGAGTAGTTCAGTATCCTTTTGTGCCCTTTCAACGGCCTGTTCGGCAGAGTCCTTCCTGTGGTTTGAGGTCTGAGTATTGCGTTCAGAGCTTAATACTGCTTCTTTTATCTTTTCATGGGACTTGAGCAAAGATACAATCTCTTTTTCGAATCCTTCGGAGCTCTGAATAATTTTTGATACACTGTCGAGATTCTCTTTGTTCTCCTTCTGCAAAGCGGGCAGGAAGCTTTCCGGATCCTGGCCGGAAGTTTCAACAAAAAGAGCTGAAAGTCCCAGATGTATCCTGTCTTGTGCTGTTAGTATCCATTCAGTGCATTCCTTTTTCCTGGTGGCAATTTGCTCCAGTTCTTTCTGGGTTTGGGCTTGTTTTACTTTCATATCCGAAACGGAGTCATTTGCTTTTTTCAGACCGGCTCTTACCAGTTTAAGCTCTGCGGTTGTTTTATCCGGGACTGGGATATTTCCTTTGGCAAACGGATGTTCAATTGCGCCGCAAAGAGGACATGTTTGTCCGTCTTCAAGTTGCTGCCGGGCATTTTCAAAATCCCGGATTTTTTTATGCAGAGAAAGTTGTGTTTCAAGCAGGTGCATTTCCCGTTCAAGGACAGTAACCTTTTCGGTTTGCGTCTGAAGCTGTTGAGCTATCAAATCCTTTTCTGCAGAAAGTGGCTCATGGCGGGAAATGAGTACGTCGAGCACGCGTCTTGTTTCAGTAAGAGACTGAACCGACTCACTTAGTTTTTCCAGGAGGGCTTTTTTCTCTTTAAGTTCCGAAAATATATTTCGCCAGTCTGCGATCTCCCGACCGGCAAGAACTTTATTCAGTTCGGTCTGTTTTTTATCAAGAGCGTTAAGAATGGTGTCGAGTTCGTTTTTCCCTGCTTTAAGATTTGCCTCCTGTTTGCTCCATGCTTTAATGGCCTCAGCCTTTTTCGTCTCAGCCTCGGCAAGCTCTTTTATCTTGACGAGATGCCTTTCATTCAGATCTTTCAGCGCATCAAACCGGCTCCGGATTACGGCAAGGTTTTCTACAAGCCCTTCGTCCGTTTTGGTATCAGCAAGATGCTGCAAAATCTCTTCGAGAGCATTCTTCTTTGATTTAAAAGACTTTAAATCCTTACCATTTTTTAAGCGAAGGTCAGCTATCGATTTTTCCAGCTCTGCTATTAAATCCCCGGTTGTTTTGATCGGGGTTTCTTTTTCCCGAAGCTTAAGATCAAGCTCACGCACTTTCCGGATAACGGGCAGCATTGCTTTTTGCTCGATTTTCTTCTTTTCCAGATTTACACCAGCTGTTTTGAGGGTATCTTCGGATAGCTTTACTTCTGCATTGTTTTCGGGAAGTGTTTGCAGACATTTGCTATGGCTTTGACTATCTGCTTCCTGTTCGCAGCGAAGTGATGTGAGTACGGCAAATTCGCCCGCTAATTCCAGAGCCTGGTTTGCACGATTAAGCTTTTCAAGTTCAGGCAAAAACGCTTTCTGACGTGTGAGCCAATTTTGTTTCTGCTCATCAATTATACAAAGCTCTTTTTCAAGGCTTACAATGTTATCCAGCCATGAAATTGCCTGATTATTCTGTGTGATCTGTTGACTCACGTTGTTTTCGTTAAGGATCTTGTGTTCAAGGTCTGATTTTAATTGCTTTTCATCTTCTTCGTTTAAAAGCTGCATTCCTTTAAGTTCAGCCTGCAAGGTTTCAAGTTTATTTCGCTCCTCAGACCTGCGTTCATGGACCCGAATGGAAATCCGGCTGTAAATCTCCGTTCCTGTGATTTGTTCCAGAATAGGGGCGCGTTCATCGGGAGCTGCCTGCAGAAATGCCGCAAAGCCACCCTGGGCAAGCAGCATGGATCGGGTGAAACGGTCGAAATCCATGCCGGTTGCCGTTTCAATCTGCTCGGCAACGCCACGAATCTTCGCTTCGAAAATTTTACCTGAGTCAGCATCGGCAATTTCGTGTTTGGGGGATTGAAGTTCTCCGTCGGGCTTTTTGCGAGCCCGGTGCTGGCTCCAGTGACAGCGAAATCGTCCGGCTTGAGTTTCAAAGGTCACCTCGGCAAAACACTCACCGGTTTGACGTGACATGATTTCATTTCCGCTCCTGGTGACCTTATTGAGACGTGGTGTGCGCCCGTAAAGAGCCAGGCAGATAGCATCGAGGATTGTCGTCTTGCCCGCGCCGGTCGGGCCCGTAATGGCAAATATTCCGTCGGATGCGAAGGCCGGGTGTGTTAGATCAATTTCCCATTCACCGGCAAGTGAATTCAAATTCTTAAAACGTACCTGGAGTATCCGCATCATTCACCTCTTTATTCTGCCCGGCTGTCATCTTCATAAAGAGATGTGATTGCTTCCTGATAGGCACGAAGCAATTCCGGTTTCTGTTCTTCCGGCACATCATGAAGTGCCAGACAACGATCAAACACATCATTTACGTTTAAGTCATCCAAGGTTTTGTTATCGTTGATTTGATTTAGCACGCGCTCGATAATCCGGTTGTTCTTGATCCGCAAAATCTCTATTTCAGTGCCTGAAACAGCAATTTCCAAGCGTTCGCGAAGATCACCTATTACTTTTTCGTCTTCATAAACGACTTCCAGCCAGACTTTGCTTTGGGTGTAAGAAAGTACAAGAATCCGGGCCGATATTTCTTCCCAGGTACCTCGTATGCGCTCAAGACTCTGGAAGACAGGTATCTTGATAAGTGATACCGAGGTCTCTTTGCCTGTAAACTCAACAAGGCATACACTTTTATCCTGCTTTGCTTCTCCAAAACCCATCGGCAGAGGAGCTCCGCTATAACGCATGACATCGGAGTTATTAACCTTCTGAGGAGCATGAAGATGTCCTAAAGCCAGATAATCTATGCAATCCGGGAAAATTCCGGCAGACACATGTATAAGTGATCCTGCATATAATTCGCGAACGCCATCGCCATCTACTGTTTGTCCCCCGGCAGTAAAGAGATGTCCTGTGGCGATGAAAGGTATCCGGGCATCAAGCTCCTTGCGTTTTTGTTCAGCTATCCCGCATACCTTAAGATAGTGGGTACGTATACCCTCGATCAGCTTTCTCTCTTTGTCATCAATATTTTCACCGGCTTCCGCCACCCGGATATCACGATCTCTGAGATACGGGACAGCACAAACTATAAGTTCCGGTGTTCCCTCCGGATTTTTCAGAAGAAAGACCTCGTCTTCATAATTTTCCGTTACTGAACCGATCACATGGACGTTGAGGGCCCGCAGCAGCTCCCTTGGGGCATTCAAAAACGAAGGAGAGTCATGATTGCCTGCGATCACGACAACATGACGGCAAGAGGAGGCGGCAACCCGGCACAGGAACCGGTAATAGAGTTCCTGGGCGTGGTTGCTTGGGGTGCTAGTATCAAAAACATCTCCGGAAACGAGCAGAGCATCAACCTGCTCCTGGCGGATTATCTCGGCCAGCCAGGACAGGAAGGCTTCAAACTCGTCGTAGCGCTTCCGGCCATAAAGAGTCCTGCCTATATGCCAGTCTGAGGTGTGTAATATTTTCATTATTATTGCCTTCAGGTAATCTCCGGCTTTGTCGGGCGGCTCACCGGAGTTTGAATATTTACGCGAGAAAAAATATACGCCCCTGCTGATGCTGAGGGCTCAAATTATTTTAATACATAAGAGCCACTTTCAAAACGTTTCAGTTTGGTCAAGGTCAAGGCGGGTTAAAATTTTAACCGCAGGAATACATGGGGTATTTCGAGGATTAAAATTTTAACCCAACGCAGAGATCGGCCAAAATGGGACGTTTTGAAACTGGCTCATAACTTTTAAACTAAAGTCGCCCGAATTGCAAATGGCATGTTGAGTGGATTTTACAATTGCTGCAAGGGTAACCGCATTTAGATTTCATAGACATGTAAAAAGCTGGAAAACTCCACTTTTGTCATTCCGGCGAAGGCCGGGCACGCAGTGAAGCTTTAGCGCTAACCAGTAATTCCATTGGGTTCTGGATACCGGATCAGGTCCGGCATGACGGTTTGGGTGTTTCACAAAATTATTAAATGGCGTATTAATTCCAAATGCGGTTACCCTGCAATTGCTGCAATGACCGCTTGTTTTTTGAATTGTTTGTCTGTTATAGATCCGGCAGGAGTATACAGTATGAAACGGGAAATAGAATCTGATAAATCAAAGAGTATTAGTAATCCGGAGCGCTTTCAGACCCGGGCTGTTTTATTGCTGTCCATTTGTCATTTCGTCCATGATATTTACTCAAGTTTTCTTTCTCCTCTGCTTCCCCTGCTTATTGAAAAGTTTTCACTGACTCTTGCCCGTGCAGGACTTCTTTCCACTGTAATGCAGCTTCCGGCACTTCTCAATCCGTTAATAGGTTTGTGGGCCGATAGAATCAGTGTACGCTGGTTTATAATACTGGCTCCGTCGCTTACAGCGATTCCTATGAGTCTTCTCGGGTTGGCTCCGAGTTATGGGATGCTTCTTATATTGCTGTTTATTACGGGGATCAGCGTATCTTTATTTCATGTGCCTTCGCCTGTTCTGGTAGCCGGGGTTTCAGGCATATATACCGGTCGTGGCATGAGCTTTTATATGACCGGGGGAGAACTGGCAAGGGCCGTGGGGCCACTTGTGGCGGTTGGTGGCGTTTCACTTCTGGGCCTTGAAGGCTTATACCCGCTTATGGTTTTCGGGCTGGCCTCGTCTGTATGGCTGTTTTTTACATTCAAGGATGTTACTGTAAAACAAAAAAGCGGTTCTTTTCGCCCATCCCTGTGGGGGATATGGGTTGAGATGCGGCACGTATTATTTCCTCTTATGGCCATTCTTGTTGCGCGTGGATTCATGCATGCCTCAGTGACCACTTTCCTGCCCACTTTTATTAACCAGCAATCCGGTAATTTATGGCTGGCAGGAATATCTTTGACCCTTGTGGAAACCGCAGGTGTGGCTGGTATAATCTCGGCTGGTTTTCTGAGTGACACCTTAGGCAGGAGGAGGGTGCTGCTTTTTTCCCTTATTGGTGCTCCTGTCATGCTGCTCTGTTTTATCTGGGTTGATAACTGGTTCCGTTTCGTGCTTCTTGCTTTTACGGGGTTTTCGCTTCTGTCAACAACGCCGGTCATGCTCGCCATAGTGCAGGAAAACAGCACAAGCAGCCCTTCAGCTTCAAATGGCATATTCATGATGTCTTCCTTTATGGCCCGTTCGGCAGTAACGGTAATTGTCGGTTTTGTGGGAGATCTGATAGGACTTAAAGCCACTTACACACTGAGCGCATTTTTAGGATTTGCGGCAATTCCGTTTATCCTGATGCTTCCGCATGGTAACAGGAAGGGGTAATGCTGCAAATTCCGTTCGAAATTAAATAGATGATGTGTCCCGGTCAGTTTCAAAAAGATTTCGCATTTCGGCAGGAAGGCCGGAAGTTTCGATGGTCTGCGGATTTTTCTCCCCGGGAAGGAACAGTGTCAGAGACTTGGCATGCAGCCCCAGACGTGTAAATCCGGCGTGCTGTTTCAGATAATTTACTGCTCTGGTTGAACCGTAGCGATCGTCACCTGTCACCGGGTGGCCGGAAAGTTTGGCGTGGCGGCGGATCTGATGCTTGCGCCCGGTAAGAAGCTCAATCTCAACCATGGTGTAATGGATGCTGTATTCCAGTATCCTGAATCTGGTTTCGCTGGGCATCTGCTGGCCGGGACCCTGGGGATTATGTCGTCCGCCTGCTGTATTTGCCAGCGGCCAGGCCCATGATACCCACTGATTGTCCGGTTCTAAAATTTCAAGCCTGCCGTGCAGAATCGCGATATATCGCTTTGCTGTTTTGCGGGATTCGAACTGTTTTGCAAAAAAACTGAAAGTTTGCCTGTCGGCTGCCAAAAGTATGACTCCGCTGGTTTCCTTGTCAAGGCGATGTACGGGGCTAAACTTCAGATCTGTCGTAAGACCCATCCGAAGCCGGGTTTCATGATCCTTTCGAACCCACTCTCCGGCAAGCGAGCACAGATCCTTTCCCGATTCATTGTGAACAGTGATTCCGGCCGGTTTATCCAGCGCCAGCCAACCTTTTCCTGCTGTGATCACCGGGATCTCCGCCGATTCCCAAATTATGCCCATCTGAATATCTCCTTGTGGAATTACATCTGCTATAATAATTTGACAACTCATTATAAAGATGGAATGTTATAATTGCTATAAAAAATGAGGGCCTTGCTTAAAACAGGCCATTAATGGGGCAGTACCCAACATAAAAAAACCGTATCCTGATATGAAAAATGAACAAATCCATAGTCCGGGTGTAATCACAGAATCCATCCGTGGTATCGTAGATCGTGTCACATATCACAATCCGGATAACGGTTGGTCTGTTCTTCGTGTTTTTTCTTTCGATAATCCCCACCAGCAGGAAACAATAACAGTTCATCAGACAACGGTCTTTGCAGGGGCCACGATGGAATTTCATGGTTCCTGGACAACGCATCCAAAATTCGGCCGTCAGTTTAAAGCCACAAAAGCAATAGAAAAAAAACCTGCTACAATTGCCGCATTGGAAAAATATCTTGGATCAGGGCTTATCAAAGGTATTGGTCCAAAGACTGCGCATAAGATTGTAAAACATTTTGGAAATGAAACTCTTGAGATATTTGAAAATGATATTAAAAGACTTACGGAGATCAGGGGGATTGCTCAGCTGAAACTGAATATGATCTGTGATGCCTGGGTAGAGCATCGAGCGATCAGAAAAGTGATGATGTTTCTGCAGTCACATGGCATAAGCACACTTTTTGCCGTAAGGATTTATAAAGAATACGGCGACAATGCTATTGAATATGTAAATGATGATCCCTACCGGTTGGCCCAGGATTTTTACGGCATAGGATTTTTTTCGGCAGATAAGGTTGCTTTAAGCATCGGTCTTGAAAAAGACAGCCCGCAAAGAATAAAAGCCGGGATCAATCACGTACTTGCCGCAAGCCGGGAATCGGGCCATTGTTATCTGACTCAATCCCAGATTACTGCTCAGGTCGATGAACTTTTAGAATTAAAGCTTGATGACCGTATACCTGATTATCTGGATCAAATGAAAAAAGATCAGCTATTAATGGTTCGTGAAATTATAAATCTGCAAGGGATGGCCGAATCATGCTACTATTCAAAATCTTTATATTATGATGAAATGTATGTTGCCAACAGAATTTCGGATACGAAAAATCCTCCGGTTGCTGACAAAGAACGGATTGAGATCTGGATTAGCCGGTATTGTAAAGCAAAAGATTTTTCTTTAAGCATTGAGCAGGCTGATGCTGTTAAAGGTATAGTATGTGAAATGTTTTCTGTTTTAACCGGCGGTCCGGGCTGCGGCAAAACAACAACGACTATGATAATTGTAAAACTGCTTGAAGCAATGAAGTATAAAATTCTGCTTGCAGCACCAACCGGCCGGGCTGCTCAGCGTATGATGGATGTTATCGGAAACGAATCCAAAACAATCCATCGCCTGTTGGAATGGCAAATGGGCCGGTTCAAGAGAAATGAAGAAAATCCTCTTGATGCGGATTTTGTTATCGTTGATGAATGTTCCATGCTTGATATCAGTTTGACTGCTTCATTGCTAAAAGCGATACCGCCGAAAAGCCGGATACTTTTTATCGGAGATGCGGATCAATTGCCTTCCGTGGGAGCCGGTAATGTGCTGCGCGATATTATTGCATCCGGTGCGGTCCCTTGTTTTGAGCTGAAAAAAATTTTCCGGCAGGCCCAGGAATCTTCTATTATCCGTTATGCTCATCAGATTAATAATGGAGAAATTCCTTACATTGACTCACCATTTAAAAAACCTGAAATATGGGAGCAAAAAACGGATTGTCTGTTTATGGATTCCGATGAGGCCACTAAAGAGCAGACAAATTTCATTGCCAGGGTCAAAAAATTTCATGAATATCAACCGCTGCGGCAGTATAATACAACAGAATCCGAACCTAATCTGTACGAATTCAGAATAAATGAAACCGTAGTTCCCTATGAAACCGAATTAACCATTCCTAAAAAATTTCAGCATGTCAATCTGGAAGAAGTATTTAAGGCCGAAGGCAGGGTTGATGAATTGTTGTCTGTTTTAAATAAAGTCCATCCCTGGTCATCACTTCATTACGGCCTGTCGGCATTCGATGTTGTAAGGAAACTTTATCTGGAATGGATACCAAAATATTTTGGTGAAAAAACCGAGATACAGATTCTGTCTCCTATGACAAGAGGCAGTCTGGGTACTGTAAGCCTGAACAGGATGATTCAGGAATCAGCCAATCCTGCTCAGAAGGGAAGGGGAGAATTAAGTATCGGCGAGAGAATCTTGAGAGTTGGTGACCGTGTTATTCACACCCGGAACAATTATGATCTTAATGTTTTTAATGGTGATATAGGAATTATTCAGCAAATCGATACGGAGGAACTGACGTTATCGGTTTCATTTTTTCCTGACGGCCGGGTGGTTGAATATACGCGCGATGCAATTACTGAGCTGGCCCTGGCCTATGCCATTACGATTCACAAATCACAGGGAAGCGAATTTGAAGCAGTTATTATTCCGGTGTTGACGCAGCACTTTAAAATGCTTTTTCGGAATCTGATTTATACCGGCCTGACCAGGGCTAAAAAGCTGGCTGTTCTGGTTGGAACACGTAAAGCATTAGCCATGTCCGTCAGAAATCAGGACACCAGTCAGCGACAGACCTTGCTGAAAGAACTGCTGCAATAATATCGGTATAATTTTAGCCCAACGCAGAGATCGGCCAAAATGGGACGTTTTGAAACTGGCTCTCCTGTATATTTCAGTCAATCGTTGATGCTTATAGCATTCACCGGGCAATAATCCACACAATCGCCGCAGCTTATGCATTTTTCGTAATCACATTTTATTGCAGCATCTTCTCCAAGAAAAAGAGCTGATTCCGGGCATATATCTATACAGCCTGTGCACTTGATACATATTTTCATATCGATGGCAGTCATCATTTGCTTCTATTGCTTTATTACATTAGAAAAATCTATTTTCAGGTCGGCCATAATTACCTGAACAGTAGCTCTGCCTCCCCCGGTTATTGATCCTCCCGGGTGGAAACTCTGTCCGCTCATATACAGACCCTCTACGGGTGTCCGGTATTGTCCCAGCTCGGGTATAGGCCTGTGAGAAAAGAACTGGTGGAGATAAGAACCAGGCCCAAGAATCGATCCGTTTACTACATTTGGATTCATTCTTTCATAATCAATAGGAGAATATGTTGTGCGGGCGATGATATTTTCCGGTCCCATGTTGGTTGTATGCAACCTCATTTTATCAAGAACCATATCAGCAACTTGTGTTTTTATTTCATCCCATTTTCTGGGTCCGCCGTCTTTAAGGAAATAGGGCATGTAGTGCCATAAATACAGAGTATGTTTACCGGCAGGCGCGCGTGTCGGATCAAGCACCGTAGTGCAGAAAATGCAAGGAGCAAGATTTTCAGGCGATGGAATCAAGCCGTATCTGAGGTCATCAAATAAACGCCGTAAGTTTTCCAGCCAGCATAAAGGCTCTATGCTGATAGACTTACCTATATGTTCGCCCGCCTTCCATTTTGGTGCCTCGTTTAACGCCATATGTTGCAGGATAGCAGAAAAGCCGGGATCCTGAATTTCAGCAATTCTTGCGGCAAAACCCTTGTCTGTTTCAGAAATCATATGGGGAAAGACCAGTCTGGGATCTAAGTTTGCAACAATTGCGCGACGGGCGCTTATCTCTTCTCCGGAAGCAAGGATAACACTTGCTGCCCTTCCGCCTTTAACTGTAATCTTTTTTACCTCAGAGGCAACTTTAATGACGCCTCCATAGGTTTTGATGGCGCTTCCCAGCGCTTCCGAAAGCATGCCTGAACCGCCTATAGGTATGCCGTGAGGGAAATAATGACTCAAGGGTATTGCTGCGTAAAGGTAAAAAGCCGTGCCTTTGTCTTCAGGGGCAACCATGGGTTCACTCATAAACTTAAGCATTGCGATTTTTGTTTTCTCATGTTCAAAAAGTTTGTTAACAATATCGTAACCACTCATGAACAGATGCCTGAGAATTTGCTGACCTTCGGGGCTTCTGTCAAGCTGAGCGTAAAATTCTCCAAGCGGAGGAGGAGGGTTGAACATTCCTGCTACCAGCATATCAAGCATGGGTTTGCTTTCCTCACAGAAGCTGCGATATGTGTCGGCATCTTTTTCCGAAAATTGCGCAATTTGCTGGCAGGTTTTGTCAAGATCCGGGTAGCTGACCATAGAGGTCTCATCAGGAAATATATAAGACATATTCGAATCCGGAAAAATATATTTCAGCCCGTGCTTGGATAAAAGTCCTAATTCATCATTAAGAAGAAGAGGGTTGGCATGGATAAGGCCATGAATCGAAGATGAACGATCGTGTTTAAAACCAGGCACAGTAAGTTCTCTGGTGATTGCTTCGCCGCCTATAAAACCGGCCCGTTCCAGTACGCAGACATTTAAGCCTGCTTTTGCAAGATATCCGGCGACAGTAAGGCCGTTATGACCTGCGCCTATAACAATTACATCGTATTCTTCCATTGAATTCAATCTCCTTTTTAGCTATTTTGACCGTTTGGACAGTCTCCAGCCTTTTATCATCATAATGGGCAAGTAAAAGATTAGTGACCAGGAAAGCATTTTTCTTGCGCCCCATACCTCCTCAGGTTTTACATATATGGTTGCCGGCATAGTGCCCATTAACATGCCCTTCATTACTATGTCATTACCTTTCTTTTTGAGTGAGGAAATATCCATCAAGACGTTCTTGTGTACATCATACATCTTCATGCTCATTGGTTGTCCTTTTTCAAAAATTTTGAAATTGTTACGCAATTATATCATCAAATTCCATATCCAAATCCGACATAATTACCTGTACTGTGTTTCTTCCTGCTCCGGATATGGCACCGGCCGGATGGAAGGCATGACCGGACCAATAGAGGCTTTCAAATGGTCCGCGTAATTGGCCAAGCTCAGCTATTGGCCGGTGGGAAAACATCTGATTTAAAAAGACTCCCGGCCCGTCGATAGAAGCATGGTAAAGATTCGGGTTCATCCTCACATAGTCCATAGGGCTGTGTACCTTACGCATAATTATATTTTCAGAGCTCATATTGGTAGTATATTTCCGCAATTCATCCAGAATAAAATCGGCCACCTTTTCCTTAATCTCATCCCATTTTTCAGGCCCCCCATCCTTAAGATCCCAGGGAACATAATGCGACATATACATGACATGCTTTCCTTTCGGAGCCCGTGTAGGATCATGGTAGCTTTGCACACAGACAAGAGGTTGTATGGCAGACGGTATTTCGCCATACCGTAAGGAATCGTAACCGCGCCTGAATTCTTCCACCCATGGTAGCGGTTCAATGCTATGCCCCTTCAGAACCTCATCTCCGGCCTTAAACTTAGGCGCCTCGTTAAGTGCATAGTGGCTCAGTAATACTGAAAAGCTGGGATTCTTAATGCCCTGAACTTTGCCTAAAAAATCCGAATCAACATCACTTATCATTTGTGGAAATACTATCCTTGGATCAAGGTTAGCTACTACTGCTTTGCCTGCTTCTATTTCTTCTCCGGATGTCAGGACAACACCAGTGGCTTTTCCGGACTTGATGGTTATTTTATTGACCTCGCTGTTTAATCTTATCTGGCCACCATGCGACTCCAGGCAGCGGACAAGAGAATTTGAAAGCTCGCCGGAACCACCCTCAGGTATTCCAACAGGGTAGTAATGCAAAATAGGAAGGGATATGTAAAGATTCATGCCGGTACCTTTTTCTTCAGGAGCTACCAGCGGTTCCGTAACCATTTTTGCCATGAAAAGTTTGGTCTTATCATGTTCGAACATATCGTCAATCACATCCCAGGCGCTCATGAAAAAGCTGTTAAGAAGAGATTGTCCAAGCGGGCTGGAGTCAAGCTGGGCGAAGAAAGGCCCAAGCGGTACAGGCGGCGAAAACATACCCGGGATCAACATATCTATAATCGGCTTGCAACCTATGATATACTGCCGGTAGACTTCAGCATCCTTTTCAGAAAACTTGGCTATAGACTGACACGTTTTATCCAGATCGGCATACAGCATAATATTAGTATCATCCGGATATATGTTTGCAACCGGCGCTTCCGGATAAATATATTTTAAACCGAATTTGGACTTTAGCTTCAGCTCATCATGTACAATAAGTGGATTATACTGTATCAGGAAATGTCCCGTGCCGCAACAGTCATGTTTAAAACCGGGTACGGTGATTTCCTTTGTGCTGACAGCTCCTCCCGCATAGTCTGCTCTTTCCACAATGCAAACATTCATACCCGCCTTGGCCAGGTAGGCGCCTGCAACAAGCCCGTTATGCCCTGCTCCTATCACAACCACATCATGTTTTGACATTCGTAAATCTCCTTTCTGCTGTATATATAGACAATTAAAGATAAGATATCTGCGTCCAGAGCTACCCGAATTCGGATAATGTCCTCAGAACTTTCCATATTTTTTGGCTGCTTTTATGGTGACGTCCATAAATTCAGGCGGTGTCCAATAATCAATGGGACCGACCCCTACGTAGCCTTTTTTCGCATTCTTCAGAATGGAGCAGCGTTTCTTGTAATCCTCTTCGATAGCGGATGCCGGGCCTTTTACACTAAGTTCGGCCACCGGGCTTGATCCTATCCTCATATCATGCTCCTTGCAGAAATTAATTGCCCTTTCGTAATTCTCTATACCTGCGACAATAACTGCATCAAAGCTGTCCGGGCCCAAAGCTCCGGCGTCCCAAAAAACTTGAAGCCATTCGTAGCATTTATCGAATACCATGCCGTGAACAAACGGTGCCGGGTTGGCGACGGCCTTTACCGCCTTGCCGAGCCTTGCAAACTCGCCCGCAACCCACTCATAGCCTTTGGCGGGGAACATACCTGTATTCTCAGGCAAGTCGGCCATATCCACTTTTCCTATTTCGAACAAAGCCTTGCCAAGGCTGATGAGAAAATCAGTACCCAGCTTGATGGTAGCCTTTATGAGATCGGGATTATTTCGCATCGCCCTGATGAATTCCTCATACCCTAACATGGCATGCATAGCTAAATGCTCCGCGGACCCGCAGCACTCCGCCTCGATGGGCAGTTTTCCGCTTAATTCGTATTTGTCGAATATCCGCCTGACCTCGCGGAGAGTCCACAATAGTTGAGGAAACAGTCCGTGCTTAGTGGGATCGGGTGCTTCCAGGCCGTCCATGTCCTCTATTGTCTTTATGGGCATCGGCATGAGGAATACCGGGCTTCCATCTTCTATCATCATTGCGGAGGCGCCAAATATGTTCTCTCCGTAACTTATGCCACCGATGTGTAAATTGTCAGGATTGAAACGAGCCACGCAGGCGAGATGGGACAGTATCATCAGTTGGGGATAGAAGTAGGCGTCTATTGCTTTTACAGCTCCGGCGAATGCATCGAAGATCCGCATGGTATAAGTACTATAGAAATAGGCCTCCACGAACAGGCGATCTCTCTTAGTGCCCTCACAGGTGGCTTTGAAGCGCTCCATCGGTGTCATCTCTTCCTGGCTGATGTTCTTATGGATCTTCTCACAGTAGCGCTCTATCAGGCGTTCCTCTTCGGGTCTCCACTCCATTTCCCCCAGTTCATCAAGGGTCTTGCCGTAATATGGACCTGCATTTCTCATTTCTCCAATTTTAACTGGCATTTTACATCCTCCTTTTTGCAAATATTGATCGCTTATCGAGGTTTTTTATCGGTAATCTTATCCGGATTATATAGCTTATATCATGCCAGAATTGTTATATTAAATATATTAAGTAATTAGGCAGCATTCATGTGGACAATTTATGATATTATGATATTAATTGCATTATTTAGAATATTTATTGCGTTATTTGGAATATCATAATAGTTAAATGCCAAATATGGTAATTATCTTTTGCAAAAGCTAAAGAAAAATAGGCGTTATAAAAAGTAGATGAACTGAAATGAAAATTAACGAAAAAGAGTTCTTCCATCAGGCTACAATCCGCATCTGCGGCAGCCTGGAGATTGATCATAGCTTAAAAAATTGCTTTTTGTATCTGAAAGATTATATCCCTATAGAAGAAATATGGATGGGGTTACTTGAAAAAGAGTTCAGCAATATACGAGCCATTGCACATGCCGATAATGCCGGGAGCAAAACAATGGATACGATAATTCCTCTGCCCCGCATCCTTAACGACGAGCAACGCGAACAGGGTCTTAAGCCGAAACGGGTTATGATTATAAATCGCATGGCAGCGCATCGCTTATCAGATACCGTTGCCTTTCCTAAATCATCGGTAATGATTTTTCCATTACTGCCTGAGGGCGACAGGATGGGAGTTTTAGTTCTCAGGGCGGAAGGACAAAACCGTTATTCGAATACACACGCCAAGTTGCTTTCGATGTTGCACGACCCATTTGTCGTGGCTATGTCCAACAATTTAAGGCATGATGAAGTTTTAAAACTTAAGGATATGCTGGCAGACGATAACCGCTATCTCAGTCGTGAATTGCGCCAGCTGGCTGGAGACGAGATTGTGGGCGCGGAAACAGGCTTAAAAAACGTCATGGATATGGTGCAGCAGGTGGCGCCAAGAGACAATCCTGTATTGCTTTTGGGAGAAACCGGGGTCGGAAAAGAAGTTATTGCAAATGCCATTCATTATGCTTCTCCACGCAAAAACGGTCCTTTTATTAAGGTAAACAGCGGCGCCATTCCGGAAGGCCTGATAGACAGCGAACTCTTCGGGCATGAAAAAGGTGCTTTTACCGGTGCAGTTTCTCAAAAAAGAGGGCGTTTTGAACGGGCGCATGGAGGAACTATTTTTTTAGATGAGATTGGGGATCTTCCCATGCAGGCGCAGGTCCGTTTGCTGAGAGTGATACAGCAAAAAGAAATGGAGCGTGTCGGCGGAACTGAAACAATTGAAGTGGATGTCAGAATCATTACCGCCACTCACCGCAATCTTGAGAAACTGATGGGAAAAAACAAATTTCGAGAAGATCTTTGGTACAGGCTGAATGTATTTCCTATAATTATTCCGCCTTTAAGGCAGCGAAAAACAGATATTCCGCTGCTCATTGAGCATTTTTTGAAACGAAAATCAAGAGAACTGAATTTTCGCAGTATTCCTAAAATTGTACCTGGCAACATTGAACGGCTGATTGATTATCCCTGGAAGGGAAACGTGCGTGAACTTGAAAATATGGTTGAAAGAGCTCTGATTCAGTACAATGGCGGTTTGCTGAATTTTGATCATTTTGTTTTTCCCCAGTCTGATAAATTGCCGACCAATACTATCGCAAGTGGCAAAATGCTCAAACTGGATGAGGTATGCGTCCGTCATATTCAATCCGCGCTTGAAGCAGCCCGTGGCAGAATTAACGGTCCGTATGGCGCTGCGGAACTTCTTGGCTTACTTCCCAGCACCTTGAGAGGTAGAATGAACAAACTGGGAATCATATATGGACGAAAAAAGCAAACAGGTTGAGGTCTAATAAAATCTCCGGGTTTGAACAACCTAAAGTAATTCTTTTTTCTCAAGCTTGTTTACTCCTCGATATACTTTACTTTTATATCGCCGCTTTTCTTTTGCAGAGCTTCACCGTGCTTTTTAATATGCGCACCGTTTTTTTCCATGACTTTGCCTATATGTTCCAGGTGTTCACCCTTCTTTTTAATAAGCTCACCCTTTTTTTCTACGGCTTTGCCTTTGCGTTCCACGCGTTTACCTTTTTCAACATTTCCTTCTTTTACAAGCAGTTCGCCTTTTTTTTCAATATATTCACCCTTTATTTCTACGAGTTTGCCTTTGTATTGCAAGCGCTTGCCTTTCTTTTGAATACGCTGCCCTTTTCTTTCCATGCGCTCGCCTGTTTTTTCTGCCCGTTGCCCTTGTTTTATCAAATCCTGTCCCGTTGTTCCGGGATTTCCTGGAGCCTCTTGAGCAAAGACCAATGATCCGGCTAAAATTAAAATTGTTCCTGCCAGCAGCGCAACAATCTTTTTCATAACTCTTTCCTTCTTTGCAGGTTAACTGATATAAACTGCTTGATATCTTAACTGATAATACCCATTTTAAATCTCTTGTAAAATAATCTTAAGCAGGAGCCGGGCGCAATCCCATGGCACCAGACATATGAAAGTCATGCAAATGCCGTTCATCCAATTTAATAATTATTAAGGAATATAACAGGTAAGGTTGCAGGTGCAAGGGAAAAATAGGGGATCGTCTCAATCCTTATATTTCAAGAGAAGCCCCATTTTCTTTCAACCACGAAACTTGTTTTTGATAATCGGGATAGTATTTGTCAACTTCGTTCCAAAAATCTGCGTTGTGGCGTTTATGTTTAAAATGGCACAACTCGTGTACGATCAGGTAATCAATGACGCTTGCAGGAGCCATCATGACTTTCCAATGAAAATTGACCTTTGGTTTTTTGCCGGAACAGGAAGCCCATCTGGTTTTTAATTCCAATATTGATATCTGATCGATTTTCAAACCCATTATTTCAGCGTACTTATTAACACGAGGGGAAATAAACTTATAGCCACGCTTCCGATAAAATTCTTTGAACAAATCGTTTAACCTGTCGGTTGATCCTTCCGGGGCATAAAAATATCGGCCTTTGAATTCTATTTCCTTTGCCGAACCATTGTATTGCAAGTAGTAATTTCTGCCCAGATAAAGAAAGGATTGCCCGTTTACCGGTTCACGCCTGACGGCCTTTTCATTCAGCAACTCTCTTTTAGCCTGGTATTTATGGATTTTATACTCATTCGCCTTAAGAATTTCTTTGATTTCCTGTTCAGTAGTATTTTCAGGCACAAGAACAGAAAGAGAGCCGTCGCGCTCTATATAAATACTGGCGGTTTTCCGCTTGCTTTGCTTTACGGCTACCTTGTATTCGGATGTCATGAATTGCGAACCTCTGATTCCCTTTTTTCAGCAAGGCTGATGAATTCTGCTGTGAGCTTTGCGGCCTTTGTTTTTAATAAGTCAATTCCGCAGTAATCAAGTTCATCCCTGATAGCACTCTCCAGTTGCCTGCGTTCATCTGGTTTTTGCCAGCAATTTGGAATCAAGATAAACTCTTTTATGCGGGCATAGACCAGCTCGGCAATTCTTCCGACGTTTTTCATTGCTTCAAGATTCGTTTTTTCAATACCGGCATCCATTAACAGAAGCTCAAAAAAAGGTATAACCACTGAAGGCACAATACTTGTTTCATCTTTACGGCCTTTTGCAATATCATCACGCAGATTTGTAAGTTCAATAACAATGACATCCCAATGTTCTTTATGGGCATCCAAAATTCTCTGTAAACGTTCATTGAACATAGTATAAAGCGCCGGGTCTTTACCCATATTGACTTTGATATGCCAGCGGATTGCATGTTCCATTTCGGATGCTTTGGCTTTGCCCGACTTATTATGTGCATCCAAAGTTTTAGGGAAGTCGTCAGATAAAAGTTTAACCGGCGGTATTTTCGGGTTTATACCTTTTGACTCAAGATATTTATCGATTAGCTTTCTGACCTTTGCGCCCGCCCATTTCAAATCCAGCGTTTCATCTTTGTAGCGGTCACGCATACGCATCAAAAGGTATCCCAACCGTTTGGCGGGTACATAGTAGTCTTTTGCCATCGAGGCGTTAAAGAGCAGATCAAGGCTATCAAAAAACGCTTTGATGTAGGTGTCAAACTGCGCACGAAATTTGACCTCAGCCCCCAGCGCCACGCAATTTTCAACAATCTCCCACTCTTCTTTTTCTCCAACCATTTTCTGATTTACGAATTGTTCAATCTGCTTAACGCCATATTCCTGAAACAACTGAAGTACACGGCGGAAACGGGATTCAAGAACGGGTATTTCCTTATCCAATCCTCTGAAATAGGCGCTCAAATCCGCCAATTCTTTTTCATCGGTTTTGGTATAGATAGCAAGTGCTTCCTTCAAATGAGAAGCAACGCCAAAGTAGTCAATAACAATGCCGTGCTCTTTTACATAACCGTTTTTCATTACCTTCGTCCGGTTGACACGGGCAATAGCCTGCATCAGGTCGTGCTCGCGCAGGTTTTTATCCAGATACATGGCCTGTTCAACCGGAGCGTCAAAACCGGTGAGCAGGCGGTCGCAAACACAAAGAATGGCAACTCCGGTCTCAGGTTTTTCGTAGTTGAAGTCCTTTTTAAAACTTTCCACGGCATTCATTTCAAGAGCTTGCCGTCGGGCGCTTGAAACATAGCCCGGTTCATTATTCTCCATCATCGTTACCACGGCACACACTTTTAAAAACTGCATCTGTTTGAGCAATTCTTCGTCGCGTTCACTCTCCGGTTTTGCCTGTTCTTTTGCTATTTGCGCTTTTATCGCTTCGTCCAGTTCATATTTATAGCGGCACGCTGCGACAATGGAAGTGCCGACAACCTGGGCTTTCAAACCATTGGGAAGCACTTCCTGTGTATAGTGTTCAATGATATCTTCAGCGATTTTCCTGATACGGTCTTTTGATTCCAGATATGCGGTCATGGTGCCGTAACGTTTTTGAATTTCCTGCCGCTCTTCTTCGGAACGGTCGCGGAACATATCCTCGAATTCCTGCCTGAACAGTTCTTTGTTGAGAATCTGGTCTTTGCTGGTGCGCCCGATATAGAGAATATCAACCGTAGCCCTATCGGCCACAGACTCATTCATCTTATATGTATCAATTGGAGTTCCGAAACGCTCGTAGGTTGTTTGCTTATGCCGTTCGGTCAAAAGAGGTGTTCCGGTGAAAGCAATTTTTACCGCATTTGGAAAGCCGACAAAAAGATTGTCGCCCATGTCGCCGCCCTGGGTACGATGTGCTTCGTCAATTAAAAGCAGGATACGTTCGCTTGCGTTTATGGTCTTAAACACTTCGAACTTTGGAACCACCCCGCTGGCAATAAGCGACTGAGCAGACACGCCATTCTGGGCCAAAAACTTATGCAGCATGACCATATTCAGGTTTGACATGGTCGTTTTAAGTTTATCAAGATCGCGGCGATGCTCGATAATAGTGACACTTTCACCCGTGAGTGCTGCGGTGTCGGATAGTTGATCTTCAAGATCCCTGCGGTCATTGACCATGATGATTTTGTAATCTTTAAGGTCGTCTGTATCCCTCATTTTTTTAACCAGAAACACCATGGTGAGGGATTTTCCCGACCCTTGCGTATGCCAGACAACACCGCTTCTATCAAAAGGAGTTTTGCCGCTTCGCAGGCGCCCGACAATTTTTCCCACTGCACGATACTGCGGATACCGGCTGACAATCTTTACCAGTTCGCCTTTTTTAATTTCCATAAAGACGGTGAAGTTCTTGAGAATATCAAGAAGGATCGCCTTGTTGAGCATGCCAAGAATCAGTACTTCCTGCCGCTCTTCATTGGGGGAAATCTGCACCGTCCGGTAAATTTCAGGGAAGATGTCTTTCCAGTTCTGGTAATGGTCAAACTCCCCGGTGATGGTGCCGAAGCGCGCCTCGGTTCCGTGTGTAATTATACTGAATAAATTGGCATGAAAGAGTTTTTCTTCGCCTTCTTTAACGCCATAATCATCATCGCGGGTGTTGGAATAGCGGGTTATCTGTATGAACGCCTCGCTCAAGGGTTCCGCCACATCTTTATCTTTGCACTCGATAACAACAAGAGGCAGCCCGTTCACAAAAAGAACAATATCAGGAATGATGGCGCTGCGGCTTGCCCCCGGCGTATCGATACGGAACTGATTGACAGCTATAAAACTGTTTCTCTCAGGATGGCGAAAATCTACCAAACGCACCAGCGGGCTTTGTTCGCCGGTCAGCTCGTTTACATTGGTTGTTGTGTTTTTGGTGAGCAGTTCAAAAATAGTTTTATTGGCTTCGAGCAAGCCTACGCCGGGCTGGGTGGTCACTTCACGCAAAACATCATCAATCTGTTTTCCGGTAAGCCAGGAGCGGCCGTCATCGGTAAGGTTGATGCGCTTTAGCGAATCGCGGAACTCTTTGGTAAGAATAGTTTCCTTGAAATGCTCACGTCTGCTAACTGACGGGTCTTGAGGGATAAAGCCTGTGCCGTGGTCGATGACTTCCCAGCCGACTTGACGGAGTTTGTCGAGAAAAGGGCGTTCGACATTGGTGTATTCGGACATTATTTTTGCTCCTTAATGACTGAAATGCCTTTGGATGTGATTCTGTATTGCTGTATACGGCTATTGGGTTTATCAGGTATAGTCATTTCGATAAATCCTTTATTGATCGCAGGATGAAGATAATTTTTTCTAAAGGTTGGCCGATGGGACAAATTGAGCGCTTTCATTAGATCTAATGCAGAAAGAGGACCCTTGACTAAAATTTGCAATATTTTTTTAACTTGGTCGCTAACTTGGTCGCTAACTTGGTCGGTTTCGATAGCTTCATAAAGAGCTTCATTTATTGCGGCCAGCATAAACTCAACAAATGCGGTGGAATCAGCATGCTGATCTGATGTTGCCAGTACTTTGTAATATTCATCCTGACGGTTACGAATGACAGTTTCCACCGGAAGATATGCCAGGATTGGTTTCCATCGACTTAAGATGAGTGTTTGCCATAAGCGCCCCATTCTGCCGTTTTCGTCAGCAAAAGGATGAATAAATTCAAACTCGTAATGAAATACAGAACTTGTGATTAGAGGATGAGCATCGGTACCTTTAAGCCAGGCGAACAAATCCCGCACTAATGCAGGAACACGAACTGCGGGCGGAGCTAAATGGACAATTCTTTTTCCTTTAACTATACCTACCCCTCCGGAACGGTAGCGGCCTTCCTCATCAACCAGAGCGGACATCAGGATTTTATGAGCTTTTAATAAATCTTTCTCGGATAACGGATTTAATTTTTCAAACATTTCATAAGTGGCAAAGGCATTTTTGACCTCCTGTATCTCGCGGGGGCTTCCAAGCACTTTCTTGCCGTTAATGATGGCAGTTACCTGTTCAAGGGTTAGTGTATTATTTTCAATGGCCAGCGATGCCTGAATAGTCCGCAAACGATTTCCGCGCCTGAGCATTGGAGTCATATCGGCCAGGTTAGAAGATGAAAAACGGCCCAATGTTTCGCTTATTTCTGAAACGAGGTGAACGGTTTTTGATGTTATTGTAAATGGTGGAATGTAGCCGGTTTTCTTTTTTGCCATTACATTGCCTCCGTTTTTTCTTCTTTATACTTCACCCGGACCTTGCCCGTGAGAAGGTCGGACATGAGGGCTTGTTTGATGTGTTGGTGTTTTCGTAAGATTTTGCTTTCTATATCTGCTTTCAAATCTACGCTTAACAAATGCTTTGCGATTTCTTTCTGCTCGTTAAATTGCGGTCTTTTTACAACAAGGCTTAGTATTTTTGATACTGCTAAACCCGGTTGCGCCGATGCTTCCGAATATTGATTCAAATTCATCCCGCTGAGTAATTGTGATAACCAATCAACTGCAATTTGATTAAACACAGAGACAACAACTGCATGCTCAGAAGCGTAAAATTTACCAGCAACTCTGTTGACATTTCCACATAATGCCCCTTGTCGCCCAATTAAAACGAAGTCTCCATCATGCGTATATGTTGTTGTGAAACCTCGTAGGCCATTTCCCCCATAAACAGGATATCGTGCAAAGTCAAAAATTGATTTAGAAGTAATTCCTTCGCCACTTTTCATAAATGCAATTTCGTCAATCCTCACCGCCTCCCACTCTTTCGGCACCCAGCCCAGCTCACTTTCCTTATACAACTCCGGCGCGTCTTCGTAGCTTGGGCGCAGTTTGCCGGTGGCAAGGTCAATGCCGCGGGTAAAGAGGTCGCGCATCATGCCGGCCTTGATCGCCTTGTACTTGGCAATCGCCGCCTCGGTCTTTTCGATCACCGCGTCAACCGTGGAAAGAATGCGGGCGATTTTGCGCTGTTCGGCGAGTGAGGTGGGAATAAATGTTTTATAGAAATCAAAGAAATCTGATGGTACACGTTTTTGCCCTGCAGAACCGGTCATTCTTGCTTCGGCTTTTAACCTAAAATCAGGTGATTGCAATATCTGATATATGAAACATGCGTCGCCATTTTGTTTATTACGGAGTACATGGAATTCAGTGCTACCGAAACCTGTTTTGTTTCTAAGGCATTTGGCAAGTGCCCCTTTACCATTTTCCATACAAGGTGTTATTTTGGCGAATAGAACATCACCTTCAATAAAACGTGTGAACCCAAACTTGACATCCCGCAATAACCTATCGTGTTTATTTATCAGACGACCACCTTCTGAAACATCTGCCATGCCAACGAATGATATAAGAAAATCATCAGGTAAACCTGAAATAGAAACAGATGGGTTTACTTCTGCTATAGCTGTAATCGGCTTATAAAAATCACTCATCCCCCACCAGCTCCTTCAACTCCGCCTCAATATCCTCAATACTCGGCAGACTTGATTTCAGATTATCCGGCAGAGAGCGGGTCAACTCATATTCGGAAACCCCCATGGGTTTATGAATGTCACTGAGTGCATATTCGGCTACCAGTTTGTCTTTGCCCTTGCACAATAGAATACCGATGGTCGGTGCGTCACCTTCTTTACGAAGCTGTTCGTCAATGGCTTTGATATAGAAGTTTAGTTTACCGGCATGCTCGGGTTCAAAATCAATCGCTTTAAGCTCAATAACCACATAGCAATGCAGGCGGGCATGATAAAAAAGAAGGTCAATAAAAAAATCCCTTTCACCGACATGAAGTGGAAATTGCCTGCCAATGTAAGCAAAGCCCGCTCCGAGTTCCAACAGAAAATGGGCCACATGGTCAACAAGAGCTTTTTCCAGATCGCGCTCGTTGTAATCTTTTGTCATCGCCAAGAAATCAAAAATATAGGGATCTTTCAGTGTCTGTTTTGCAAGATCGGATTGCGGCTTTGGTAATGTTAAACTAAAATTATTAATGGCCTTTCCCTCGCGCTTGAAAAGGCTGCTCTCGATCTGATGAACAAGGACGCTGCGGCTCCAATTGTTCTGAATGGTCTGCTCAACATAATAAGTTGCCTCTTGAATGGTTTTGCTTTTCGAGATGATGGCGATATTATGACCCCAGGGAATCTGGGTAAATTGCGAAACAAGCTGTTTCGCAATTGCAGGTTCTGATATCCAGAATAAATACCATTGCCGGATAAGCTCTAAATTCCGTTTTGAAAAACCCTTCATTTCAGGAAATTCGGACATTAAATCCGCACTGAGCTGTTTTAGGAAACCATCACCCCAGGAAGTCGCAGCCTGTTTGCGAACAATATCCGAACCCAACTCCCAGTAGAAGCCTAAAAGCTCCTTGTTAACCGATATTGCCGCCTTGAGTTGAACGTTACGGATACGAGACTTCAGTTCACCCAGCCAATGTTTATACTCTTTATCAATGAACATTTGATTTTCATTCATACCCCAGCTCCTTCAAATACCCCGCCAGCTCCTCACTCGCCGCATCCCGTTCTTTCAGAATGCTGTGCAATGGCTGATGATATTTCTCCCAGAGGTTTTCGAGGCTTGCCCGTAAAGCTCGGCTGTATTGGGCAAGGTATTCTTCCACTGTCGCATAAAGCGTGAGTTCCCAGCGGGCGAGTATGAGCTTCTTGGCTTCGGCCTCGTCAATCTTCCTGCGGGCTTTATCTACAAGCATTTCTTTTTTTTCTTTAATCTCTTTAATAATTTTTTTACATACTTTCAGCTCTGCATCCAGTTCTGCATGGCGGGCAATGCGCTTTTCTTCTTCGGCAATGCGTTCAGTCAAAGCTTCTGCTTCAGGTGATAGTTCGGCAATTTCGGCTTCAACTTTTATATAGGATTCACCAGCGCGTTTCAGAGCTTTGATCTGTTTTTCTTTGTTTTTTATATCGCGCTCAATCTCTTTACGTTCGCCGCCCAAAGCCTTGATTTGCGCCTTGACTTCTGACAGTTCAGCCTTTGGGTAAACCTCTTAATCATCTTCACTCCACACGCCTTCTTCCAGTTCATTCACCTCTTTAAAAAGAGTTTCCAGTTCATCACGGCGGGCTTCATTGTCTTTAAGCTCTTTGAGCACTTCCGGGAACTGGCTTTGCAGAATCTCCTCATTGGGAATAAGGTCGGCATTCCAACCGCTGGCCGAAACACTGCGCAGATCGGTAAAAAGAGCGTTCCAGTAGCTCGCAAAGGCCCCGCGGCTTTTGAACTCGTCAAGAATTCCATGTTTGCTGATGTGTGTAGCTATTGTCGCGGAAAATGCATGATAGAGGTCGTATACATTTTGTTTTTGCGGCAGAGCCTCCAGCGCTGGCAGGTTTTCTTCCCACCATGCGGTAAGACTTTTGGCAAATTTCCGGTGTTTGCTCTTAAGCTCTTCGCTCGCGTCCAGAAATGCTTTTATGCTTTCTTTACTTTCGATAGCTGTTACAAACTGAGAATAGGAATCCTTGACCGGAACAAAAAGCTTTTCACGGATACCGGCGTAATTTTTCCAATAATCATCAAGCGCTTCAACCTCTGCTCCGGGAATTCCAACGTGCAGATGCGCACGTACATCGTGCGGTTCAGCAGGCGGGCTGTTGTCAACATAACGGCGGATATTGCAGTTGAACTCTTCCTTTTCCAGTTCTGCAACCGTGACCAGTTTACTGTATTTATCCAGAGCCCGTTTGTTCCGGTACACATAGGTCATTTTTTCTATATCTTCGGAGCGCAGCGTGTTTTGAACCTTGCCTTCTTTGTATTCATGATCGGCATTAATAAAAAGAACCTCTTTGCGGGCATCAGCTCCGGTGCGGTTGATGATTAGAATAGAAGCAGGAATTCCGGTGCCATAGAAAAGCGCTGGCGGCAGACCGATAACCGCTTCAAGAAGCCCTCGTTTTATCATCCATTCGCGCATCTTGCGCTCTTCGCCGCCACGGAAAAGAACCCCATGCGGCATAATAACCGCCATGCGCCCGGTGGATTTAAGGGTGCTGACCATGTGCTGGACAAACATAAAGTCCGCTTTGCCTTTAGTGGGCATCCAGAACTGATAGCGGTCTTTGAACTTCATGTTGTCAGTGGAATAGTTTTGCGAAAAGGGCGGATTGGCAATAACAATGTCGAAGCGTTTAAGTTCCGCGCCTTCGATGTGTTTTGGCTCATTTAAGGTATCGCCGTTTTCAATCTGAGCATCCAGAATGTCGTGAAAGAGCATATTGAGCTTGCATAAACCCCAGGTGGTTCCGTTCTTTTCCTGTCCGTAAAGTGTTAAATTTCGTGCGCTGCCGTTTTTGCTTTCGACATAGTTGTAAGACTCAATCAGCATACCGCCCGAACCAACAGCAGGGTCGCATATTTCAGCATCCTGCGCCGGGTCGAGAATATTTACCAGAAGTTTTACAACGGTGCGGGGCGTATAGAATTCGCCGCCTTTTTTCCCTGCGCTGTCAGCAAAGTATTTGATCAGATATTCATAGGCTGAGCCAAGCAGGTCGGGGAATTCCAGATTGTCATCGGTAAGCACAACCTTGTCGAAATGCCCAATCAACTCCACCATATCTGCATCTGTGATGCGTTTGTTGTTTTTTCCTATTGTTTTATTGAAGTCAATGGGTTTTAAAACGCCTTCAAGACTGCCGAGGTTTTTATCTTCCAATTCGGCAAAGGCCTTCATCAGCTCCGAGCCGACTTCCTGTTTCTGATGTTTAATTATTTCCCAGCGGGCGCACTCAGGAACAAAAAACTTATAGGCATCCTCCCGTTTTTTCAGCCCCTGTTCGAGTTCATCACCTTTTACGCCTCGTTTTTCAAGCTGCGCTTTGCGGTTTGCACGTTCAACATTAAACTGGTCATTCACCCGCTTTAAGAAGAGCATGGCAATGACATACTCTTTAAATTCAGACGCATCCATGTTGCCACGGAGCGATTCACATGCCTCTTCAAGAAAGCTTTCAAGCCAGGATAACGAAAGTTTGTGGGCCATTTATTACTCCGATTACGAAAAACAGTCTTCCACTTTATCAGGAATTCATCGCATCAAATTCCGTCTTTTTATCTTCATTTTTGCGCCGGAAGCGTCCATCAAACAGAGAGTTCAACGGAAGCTGTTTCGTTGTGGCAATCTGATGGAACGCTTTGTTAGCGGTATAGGGTTTACTAACCTGTCTTTTAGTTCCGGCAATTTATTATCATGATTTGTGTTAGATCGGATCTTCCCCCTGATATATTATGCATATATGGTATAACTAATTAATATAAATTGAAATATAACATAATAAAAAATAATATATGTGGACACAATATAATTTATGTAAATAGCTTGACTTATAGGTA